>Ga0364866_10011_pt1 | contig 128547 bp, 113 predicted proteins | sample ExccelAu500001D3_3_FD_206913 | JGI IMG/M metagenome (GOLD analysis project Ga0364866, IMG submission 206913) | Enriched cells from Trout Bog Lake Hypolimnion, Wisconsin, USA - BchlTB.Aug13.5000.01.D3 | ecosystem: Environmental > Aquatic > Freshwater > Lake > Hypolimnion/Profundal zone | place...
TTATGAATAACAAGTTTGACAATTCGGTTTTCAATGGATTTATCAAAAAAAAGAAGGTCATTGAAAATAAAACAAAAAATGTTTTAATCTATACAAGGGTCTCCTCAAAAAATCAGGCGGAGAATAATGATAGTCTGAACCTACAGAAAAATAATATTGAAAGATTTTGTAAAGAAAAGGGTTATAATATTATTGATGTTTTTGGGGGAACGTATGAATCTGCCAAGGGTGATTATTCAAGAGAAGAATTTTCAAAACTGATTAATTATATAAAGAAACAAAGAACTAAACCTTTTGGTGTAGTTGTGAATACCATAAATAGATTTTCAAGAAGTGGTGCGTCGTCAATAGGAATATTAAACGAATTAGTAGAAAATCAAAAAGTCCATTTGATAGAAGTTAGTTCAGGTATGGATACATCTACTCAAAGAGGTTATATATACATAACTGAAAAATTACTTGATAGTAGAAAAGAAAATTTGGTAAAACAAGAAACAATTATTCCATCTATGGTTGGTTTCTTATCTAAAGGATTTGTATTCGGTAAGTCCCCAATTGGATATGACCATTTTGGACCAAGAGTTAAGGATGAGAAGTTTTTATCCAAAGAACAACGGATTGTTGTCAATGAACAAGGAAAATTATTGAAACAAGCGTTCCAATGGAAACTTTCCGGGAATTATTCTGATGTTAAAATCATAGATGAACTCAAAAAAAGAGGATTTAAAATTTCAAAACAACGAATTAGTTCCGTTTGGAAAAATCCATTCTATTGTGGTATAATTAGAAATTCATTGGTTGAAAATGGTCATGTGGTTGAAGGAAGATGGGAAAAAATAATTTCAAAAAATGATTTTTTAAAACTTCAAGAAATCCTCAAAAAAAATCCAAGTGGATACAAACATAAAAAACAAGATGACTATAAACCATTATCAGGTATTTTAAAATGTAAGGAATGTGGTCATAAGATGGTAGGTTATTTGAATAAAAAGAAAAACTTACCATATTACAAGTGTAATTATTGTAGTTCAACAAGTCTAAATGGAATAACAACTCCAAAGTCAAGAAAAATTGGAGGGAATGACCTTTTTAAAAATTTACTATCTACTTATCAAATAAATCCATCATTTTCTCATCTTATTGAAATACAAATAAAGAAGATATACGATTATTACAATAGTGTTGAATATGAAACAGAAAAAGACATTATGAAAAGAGTTAAAGATTTAGAATTAAGATTAGATAACCTTGATATAAAATTGGGAATGGATGAAATTCCAAGAACGGTGTATGATAAAACAAAACAGAAACTTGAAGATGATTTACATAATTCTCGGGTGGAATTGAATAACCTTAATCCAAAATTATCTAACTCAAAAAAAATGATAGAAAAATCAATCAAAAGTCTTGAAAACATCAGTAAAATATGGGGTTCTATCAAATTAGATGATAAACAAAAATTACAAAATATGTTATTCCCAAATGGGATTTACTATGATAAGGAAAAACACAATTATCTAACCACAGAAGTCAATTCATTTGTCGTTCTAACCAATTCAATATCAATAGATTGTGAGGAAAATAAAAATGGGACTAATCATAAAAATCATGAAAAGTCCCATTTTGTAGCGAGATCGGGAGTTGAACCCGAGACCTTTGGGTTATGAATCCAACGCTCTAACCACCTGAGCTACCTCGCCAATTTGGGGTGCAAATATAAAGGAATAAATAAAAGGAAAAGGTTTAGTATGCCAAAAGTTTACCGATACGGTCTTTTACTTTTTCAACCGTAGGCAGCATCGCAGCTTCTAATGCAATATTGATGGGAACTGCAGGCAGATTTAAAGCACCAACCACTTCAACTTTAGCATCGAGAAAATGGTAACAATGGTTGGATATTCGAAGCGATAATGCTTCAGTAAATGAATTATTTTGCTGTTCCTCACTCAACACAATTACTTTACCATGTTTGGTTACGGATTCAAATATTAATGATTCATCTAATGGGTATAATGTTCTCAGATCAACCACTTCCACCTGACCGGGATATTTTTGAGCAGCATTCTTTGCCCAATGCACACCCATTCCGTAAGTGATGATACAAACGGTTTCTCCTCGTTTCACTTTATTGATATCGGCCTGCAAAGAAATCATTCCTTTACCTAACGGAAAAATATAGTCTTTAGAAGGTTCAATTGATTTGGCATCTTCTGTTCCGTTCACTTTACTCCAGTACAAACCTTTGTGTTCAAGAATGATAACAGGATTAGGATCATGAAAGGCTGCTTTCATAATTCCTTTCATATCTGCTGCATTGGAAGGATATGCGATCTTGATTCCTTTGATGCTTAACAAAGTACTTTCAATACTGCCGCTATGGTAAGGACCGCCGCCTCCATAAGCACCAACAGGAACACGCAACACCATTTGTACCGGAAACTTTCCATTGGTTAAATAACTTGATTTGGATATTTCTGATACCAATTGATTGAAGGCAGGATAAATATAATCTCCGAACTGCACTTCAACAATGGGCTTCAATCCCAATGCACTCATGCCAACTGTTGAACCAACAATATAAGCTTCCTGAATGGCGGTATTGAATACTCTTTTATCGCCAAACTTTTCTGCTAATGTTGCTGTTTCTCTGAATACACCTCCCAATCTTCTTCCCACATCCTGTCCGTATAAAACGGCTTCGGGATGGTCTTCCATGATCTCTTCAATAGCATGTAATGCAGCATCTACCATCATCACTTTTTCACCACTCTTGGGTGAGCGCTGGCCTCTTTCTTCTTTTATCTTAGTGGGAACAAAAATATTTTCTTCTACTGATTTGATATCAGGCTCAGCAGCAACAGTTGCTTTTTCAAAAGCATCCATCACTTCACGCTGAGCAATATTTTCTATTTCATTAATTTCATGTTCATTGAAACCAACACCGGTTAATAGTAAGCGCAATTTCGGAAGCGGGTCATATAAACCATGTTTTAGCAGATCTTCACGACTGCGATAAAATTCTTTACGCACGCCACTTGTATGATGACCCAGTAAAGGAACTTTCGCATGCACCAATACAGGCTTGCGTTCATTTCTTGCATAATCAATTGCCAAACTCATCGTTTCGAAACTGCGCATAAAATCACTTCCATCACATTGCATACGTTTCAATCCCTTAAATCCTTCTGCATATTCATACGCATTCATAGTTCGTATTTCATCTGCGCTTGCACTGATGCTCCATTGATTATCCTGCACCAAATAAATAATCGGCAATTGTTTCAGTACTGCGAACTGTAATGCTTCACTTACTTCACCTTCTGTTACGGCACCATCTCCCATTGAACAGATCACTACCGGATTTTCTCCGTTCTCCCCTTTTCGTAAGATCTCTAAATTGTGCTGTTCCATATATTGAATACCTTGCGCCAAACCTGTTGTGGGTATAGCTTGCATGCCGGTTGCACTACTTTGATGAATAATGCCGGGCTTACCTGCAGTACGATTACTAGGATGACAATAATAAGAACGACCTGCAGAAAAAGGATCGTCTTTTTTTGCAAGCAATTGCAGCATTAATTCGTAAGGCGTAAATCCAGATGCGATCATCATACTGTCATCACGATAATAAGGACTCACCCAATCACATGATAGCAATTGTAAACCTGTAGCAATTTGAATAGCTTCATGACCTCGAGATGTTGAATGCACATACTTACAAACCTGACGGTTTGTTTCGTAAGTGTCGCTCATAGCTTTGGCCGAAACCATCAGCTTGTATGCAGTTATCAATGTATCTCGGTTCAACATTTTATATTACCCTGTTTTTCTTCTTTTATTTAATCTCTACCTCAAACATTTTTTCTTTTTCTAAAAATCCTTCCAGCATATCACCAACAACGCATTCACCTACGCCTGCAGGTGTTCCTGTAAAAACCAAGTCTCCTATGTTGAGTGAGAAATAATTTGAAATATGCGATACGATATGATCGAAAGAAAAAATCATGTCCTTACTGTTTCCATCCTGAACTTTCGATTGATTATTCAGCAATGAAAAATTGATCGTCTTTTTGATCATCTCAGGAGTGACATCAATCCATTTGCCAACCACTGCCGAATTGTCCCATGCTTTCGCTTTTTCCCAAGGCAATCCTTTCTTTTTTAATTCTGCCTGAATATCTCTTGCAGTAAAATCGATACCTACAGTAAGTTTGTTGTAATATTTATTAGCCTGACGTTCGGGAATATATTTTCCGTTCTTGCAGATATGCAATACTAATTCAACCTCATAATGCAATTCGTTGGAAAATTCAGGGTAATAGAATGGAGCATGACTCTGCAATAAAGCACTTTTAGGCTTCATGAATATTACAGGTTCTTCAGGAACAGCATTCCCTAATTCCTTTGCATGATCAGCATAATTGCGACCAACGCAGAATATTTTCATAGTTATAGCATTAAATAGTAATTAAGCAACCTGCAACTTGTAGGGCTAAGAATAGCCTGAGATTAGTTTGTAACGGTTACTTGAATTATATTTCCACTAACTATAACTGTTTAAATGCTTATTTTATTATGTGAAGGATAAATTATTTACTGAATTCATTGCTTTTTCGATGCCCATAATCGCAAATGATTCAATGACTTCTGTACATTTCTCTATTTTCTGCTCAACAATTGGCTGCTCTTCGGGCCACCAACGGCTCAAAACAAATTCTACCTGCATTCCTTTTGGATAATTATTACCAGCACCAAATCTTAGTTTGGGATATTGATCTGTACCTAATGTAAGCTGAATATCTTTCAAACCATTATGCCCGCCGGCGTTACCTGATGGGCGAAGACGCAGTTTGGAAAGAGGAAGCGCTACTTCATCAACAATGGTCAAAGTATTTTCTAAAGCTATCTTTTCTTTATCCATCCAATATTTAAAAGCTTTCCCGCTCAGATTCATAAAAGTTGTGGGCTTAATGCAGATAAATATTTTCCCTTTCCATTTCACTTCAGCCACATACGCCAATCTTCCCAACTGAAACATACCGTCATGTTTTAAAACAAACGCATCCACCACATCAAAACCTATATTATGACGTGTGCGGTGATATTCTGTACCCACATTACCCAAACCGATGATGAGAAACTTATTCATGAATGTAAAAATATTAAAATAGCCTGTGTATCGTTTAAATAAAAAATCCCTCAACAAACGTTGAAGGATTTTTATTATTGAAAAAATTATAATTATTTTTTCTTTGCGTCTTTAGCAGGTGAAGCAGCTTTTGCAGCAGGCGCAGCGGCAGCAGCAGGTGCGGCAGCAGCGGCAACAGGAGCAGCAGCTTCTTCCTGTTTCAATTGTCTGGTTAATACAACTGATGCAATTGGAATTCTCGGAGAATTTAAAATCTCAAGATTTGGATCTTTTACATCTTCTACGCGGATATTACCATTCAATTCAAGATTGGTGATATCAACTTCGATAAATTCTTTTAAAAATTTGGGTAAGGTCTTAACCTTTAATGCCTTCATTTTAGTGATCAGTTTACCACCTTCTTTTACCCCTACTGAAACTCCTGAAAATTTAATAGGTAAGGTAGCAACTACTTTTTTGTCGCCCACCAATTCCAAAAGATCTACGTGAATCAATTCATCACTTACTTTATCAAATTGAAGATCCTTCAAAATGCATTTGTAAGTTTTCCCATTCACATTTACTTCTGTTAACTGAAATTCTGCTGTGTAAACCAATGGCCTGAAAGCCTTTGCAGAAGCAGAGAAATTAATCTCTTTGTCGCCTCCGTAAATTACACCTGGCACTGATTCCTGAGAGCGAAGCTGACGGGTGGCTTTCTTGCCGTATTCGGTCCTCAGTTGTCCTTCGATTGTAATTGTTTTCATTTTTTATGATTGTTTATATTAAAGAACTAAGTTATAAAAGTCAGAAAGCACAAGCAATAATCACATTCATTCAACACTTATCCTTGTTTATCTCTTCCTCTTAACTGCGAATGAATAAAAAGGCTGGTGATACTTTTATTTTCATATGCATTCCTGATCGCTATTGCAAAAAGATCTGCGACTGAAAGAACTTTTATTTTTTTTGTTTCCTTTTTTAAAGGAATAGTATCACAAACCACCAACTCTTCTAATACACTGTTTTCGATATTTTCGTAAGCGTCGCCGCTTAAAACAGGATGCGTACACAATGCTCTTACACTTCTTGCTCCTTTTTCCATCAGAAGCTTGGCTGCTTTTGCCAATGTTCCGCCGGTATCACAAATATCATCAATCAGTACAATGTCACGGTCTTTCACTTCCCCGATTACCACCATGCTCGCAATTTCGTTGGCTCTTTTTCTGTGCTTGTCACAAATCACCATTTCAGCATTAAAAAAGCTCGAAATTTCTCTTACCCTGTTCGTACTTCCTACGTCGGGGGCGGCAAAGGTAAGGTTTGGCAATTTAAGTTGCTCAATGTAAGGGATAAAAATTGCAGAACTATCCAGATGGTCAACCGGTATTTCAAAAAAAGCTTGAATCTGAGGTGCATGTAAATCCATGGTAATCACTCTATTAGCTCCTGCGGCCTGCAATAAAGTGGCTACCAATTTACTTCCGATGGCTACTCGAGGTTTATCCTTTCTGTCCTGCCTTGCATAGCCGTAATAAGGAATAACCACGATGATCTTATAAGCACTGGCTCGTTTTGCTGCATCGATCATTAGTAAAAGTTCCATCAAATTATCGGTAGGTGCATACGTGCTTTGAACCAAAAAAACATAGTCGCCGCGAATACTTTCCAGAAAAATGGGTTGAAATTCACCATCGCTGAATCGTTGTATATTGATTTTGCCTAAAGGTGCTCCGAAACGTTGAGATATTTTTTCGGCAAGCTTTTGCGAACCGATTCCTGAGAATATTTTTACTGATGGGTTCATGTCATTGCGAATTGCAGCGAAGATAAAGATTCGATGAAGAAATTGTAAATTGCTTTGTATTAATTTTTGAACCTTGTAATCACAAGGGTTTTTCTTTGCATATTCTCCTCCATGAATATTTGACATATAAAAATAAATTCATGGAAAAATTATCCATCAAAAATTGGGCTGAAGATGACCGCCCGAGAGAGAAGCTGCTCTTAAAAGGGGCTGAATCTTTAAGTAATTCTGAGTTGTTGGCCATCCTGATCAACAATGGCACAAAAGATAAAACAGCAGTTGATCTTGCCAAAGAATTATTGACTGCAGCAGATAATGATCTGCAGAAATTAGGGAAGCTCTCTGTACAAAATTATTTACAATTAAAAATTAAAGGATTGGGTGTTGCCAAATCAATTACCATTGCCGCTGCTTTGGAGTTGGGTATCAGAAGAAACAGCAGTGAAAAGAAAAAAACAACAATCGTCTGCAGTAAAGACATAGCAGAATATTTACGTGCTCAATTACAGTATAAAAAGCGGGAAGTATTTGCTGTTGTATTTTTAAATCGTGCCAATAAGATATTGCATCACGAGATCATCAGCGAAGGGGGTATTACAGGAACAGTTGCAGATCCTCGAATTATTTTAAAGAAAGCGTTAGAACACAATGCTACAGCCATTATCCTTTCACACAATCACCCCAGCGGTAATTTAAAACCAAGCAGACAGGATGAAGAACTTACTTACAAAATAAAAGAAGCCGCAAAATATTTTGATATTATTGTCACCGATCACATTATTGTAAGTGATGAAGGTTACTTCAGTTTTGCAGATGAAGGAATACTTTAATGTGCAGATTTGTAGATTTGAAAATGTGCAAATGGGAGTAAGAATTTCTCATTTGCACATCTGCACATTTAATAATTTGCACATTAACTAAGCTTGCGCCGTAGGCCCACCAAAATTCATTGGTATCTCAATTTGTTCCAGATCCTGGATACTGCCGTTTACTGCTTCATATTTTTCAATGTTATCAATCATTGCTTTCATAAAACGTTTGGCGTGCATGGGTGTAAAAATGATCCTGCTTTTTACTTTGCTTTTGGGAGTACCGGGCATCACATTCACAAAATCGATAACGAATTCTGCGTGGCTGTGTGTAATAATGGCAAGATTGGCATAAGTGCCTTCGGCAACTTCTTCACTTATTTCAATATTGAGTTGATTAGGTTGTTGTTCAGCCATAAAACGGTTTTAAGCAAATGTAGTCGAAAATAAAAGTCAATATATTCTGCTGCAAAAAAATAAGTGATAATATCAATAGCTTGTTACATTTGCGGCTATGATAGTGTTAGACGGAAAATCGGCATCTCAGTCAGTAAAGGATTCTTTAAAACTCCAGGTTGATAAATTATTAGATGCCGGAAAAAGAGCGCCGCATCTGGCTGTTATCATTGTTGGAAACAATGGTGCAAGTGAAACTTATGTAGCAAGTAAAGTAAAAAGTTGTGCTGAAATCGGTTTTGGATCTACATTGATCAGATTCGATGCTGACATACCCGAATCTGTTTTATTAGATAAAATAAATGAATTGAATGAAGATGATAATATTGACGGCGTCTTGGTGCAAGTGCCTTTACCAAAACACATCAGCGAACAAAAAGTGATTGAAACAATCGATCCCTCAAAAGATGTGGATGGATTTCATCCAGTAAGCGTGGGCAAGTTAGTACAAGGTTTGCCTACTTTCATTTCTGCTACACCTTTTGGTATTATGTTGATGCTTGAGTATTATAACATTGAAACAAAGGGAAAACATGCTGTTGTTATTGGCAGAAGCAACATTGTTGGCAGACCGATGAGTATTTTATTAAGCAGCAACAGCAAATACGGAAATTGTACGGTAACTATTTGTCATTCGCAAACAATAAATCTAAAAGAGATTTGTTTGCAGGGAGATATTATTGTAGCAGCTTTGGGCAGACCAGAATTTGTAAAAGCTGATATGGTAAAAGATGGCGCTGTTGTTATTGATGTGGGCATTACTCGTGTAGAAGACAGCACTGCAAAAAAAGGTTTTCGCATTAAAGGTGATGTAGCTTATGATGAAGTAGCAGCAAAAGCTTCTGCCATTACTCCCGTTCCCGGTGGTGTTGGATTAATGACCATTGCAGGTTTATTGAAAAATACTTTGCAGGCCTATAATGCAAGGCAATAAATTTCACGAAAAGTGACATATCAATTTTATCAACAACTATGGAATTAATAAAATCCATTTCCACACTTCCCATCATGGAATCTTTTTACACTTTACAAGGTGAAGGTTTTCATCAGGGACGTGCTGCCTATTTTATTCGCCTCGGAGGATGTGATGTGGGCTGTGTTTGGTGCGATGTGAAAGAAAGTTGGGATGCTGATGCGCATCCGAAATTCAGTGTTGAAGAAATAGTTGAAAAAGCTCTTACTTCTGTCAACCGTCAACCGTCTACTGTCAATCGTCATCTCGCAGTCATTACCGGCGGCGAACCATTGATGCATAACTTAGATCAATTAACAACTCAATTACAAGCAGCAGGTTTTGAAACTAATATTGAAACATCAGGATCATCACCATTCAGCGGAAAATGGGACTGGATATGCCTTTCGCCAAAAAAATTCAAACAGCCTTTACCCGAAATCTTACCGCTGGCCAATGAATTAAAAGTTGTTGTTTTTAATAAATCGGATTTTGATTGGGCAGAAGAATATGCTTCAAAAGTTTCTTCGCATTGCAAATTATATCTGCAACCAGAATGGGATAAAGCATCTGCTGTAACGCCATTGATTATTGAGTATATCAAACAAAATCCGCAATGGCAATTGAGTTTGCAGATACATAAATACATTAATGTTCCGTAATATCATTTAACATTTATCTTTTCATTGTTTTCCCGAACTTGGTTGTATAATCATTTCATGAAAAAATATTTATTCATTCTTTTTTGTTGTGTGTTTGTTACTGCGCAGTCACAAACTTATCAACCCGATCATGTCAATGCAAAAGCTATTGCAATGTATGAAAAAGCAATGCAGCAATTAAGTGATGGAATGATCAAAGATGCAGTGCCATTTTTATTAAGATCGGTTGCACTCGATTCAAATTACTTAGATGCTTATCTTTCTTTAGCCGGTGTTTTCGGCGAATTAAAAAATTATTCCAAATCTGTTGAATGGTATGAAAAAGTAAAAAGTAAAGACAGCAATTATTTTAAAATATACAATCTTCCTTATTCCATAAACCTTGCAGGGCTTGGCAGATTTGAAGAAGCACTGAATGCCGTGAATATTTTTTTATCCATTCCAAACATCAGTGAAAGAAGTTTAAAAAGTGCATCATATCGTAAACGTTGTTTTGAGTTTGCTGTTGATTACAAATCAAAACATCCCGTTTCAGATTACGCATTTGCACCCGTAAATATGGGTGACAGCATCAACTCTGAAAAATCAGAATATTATCCTTCCGTAACATTTGATGACAGTTTACTGGTGTTTACCAAAAGAGGCGAAGGCTTTCGGGAAGATTTTATGCAAAGCACTTTGCGCAACGGTGTTTTTTCAAAAGCAACATTGATCAATGGTGACATTAATAATGAACCTTCAAAAGGTGCCATCACAGTTTCATCGGATGGTGACTGGTTGATTTTTGCAGGAAATTTTCACAGGGGTTACGGCGATTTTGATTTATATATTTCTTATGCAACACCGCAGGGATGGAGCGAGCCGGAGAATTTAGGTCCAAATATCAATAGCGGTTATTGGGATAGTTCGCCGTGTTTAAGTCCGGATAACCGTGTTTTGTATTTCAGCAGCAATCGCCCAGGGGGCATTGGAGGAAAAGATTTGTATATGAGTAATCGTTTGGCAAACGGTAAATGGGGACCGGCAATAAATATGGGACCGTTCATCAATACTATTGGTGATGAGACAGCACCATATATGCATGCAGACAATCAATCATTTTATTTTACATCAGATGGTTTGCCCGGTTATGGCGGAACAGATCTTTTTATTTGCAGAAGAGATGCGAATGGCGATTTCAGTAAGCCTGAAAACTTAGGTTATCCCATCAACACTATCGAAAATGAAGGCAGCATCTGCATCTCATCAAATGGACTTACAGCATACTATGCAAGTGACAGAGCTGATACTCGCGGCGGATTAGATCTTTATACTTTTTCTTTAAGAGAAGATATTCGTCCGCATAAAACTTTATTTGTAAAAGGAAAAGTATTCGATGCAAAAACAAACAAAGGTTTGCCCTGTGCTGTTGAATTGATCGATAACAGCAATAACAAAGCATTGATGCGTATTCAAACTGATGAGTTGGGGAAATATTATATTCCGCTTCCTTCAGGAAAAGATTACACTTTCACTGTTAACAGAAAAGGTTATTTATTCTACAGTGAATTATATGAGCTGAGTAAAAACCAATCGGACAGCACGTATCAAAAAGATATTGCATTGCAACCTGTTGAATTGAATACAATAACTGCCTTTAAAAATATTCAGTTCCAAACAAATTCTTATCAGTTGTTGCCTGTCAGCCTGATTGAATTGGATAAACTCCTGCAGGTATTAAACGATAATCCGGCAGTAAAAATTCAGATCAACGGACATACAGATAATACCGGAAAAGAATCTGATAATTTGATTCTTTCAACCAACCGTGCAAAATCGGTTGTTGATTATTTAGTCAGCAAAGGCATTGATCTAAAAAGGTTGAGCTTCAAAGGCTATGGTTCATCAAAACCACTTGCAGATAATGTTTCGGAAGAAGGAAGATCAAAGAACAGAAGAACAGAATTTGAAATAACAGGGTTATAGTTCATAAGTATTAAAAAATGCTTATATTAGTTTTTTGAACTATGAGCTGTCGCCTATGAACAATGATCTTCTTTATCAAATTGCACTCACTTTGATCAATGGTGTGGGTGCTGTTCAGGCAAAACAATTGATTGAACAATTCGGTACTGCAGGAAGTATTTTCAAAGCAAAGAAAAAAGAACTGAGTTTATTAGAAGGTATCGGCGAAATAAGGGCCAAGCAAATTAAAGACTTCGACAATTTTAAGGAAGCAGAAGAAGAAATTGAGTTTTGTAAAAAGCATCATATACAATCATTATTCCTCACTGATAAAAATTATCCGCAGCGTTTATTGAATTGCTACGACTCTCCCACATTATTATTTTATCGAGGCAATGCAGACCTGAACAGTTCCAAAATCATCAGTATTATCGGCACCAGAAATAATACTGATTACGGCAAACAGATAACTGAACAATTTATTGAAGACATGCAGGCACAAAACCTTTTGATCCTCAGCGGGCTTGCATTTGGCATTGATGCCATTGCACATAAAGCGTCACTTCAAAATAATGTTTCAACAGTTGGTGTGTTGGCGCATGGATTAGACAGTATTTATCCTTCTCAACATAAATCATTGGCAAAAGAAATGTTACTGAACGGAGGTTTATTGACTGAATTCAGAAAAAATACAACTCCTGATAAACATAATTTTCCCAAACGCAACAGGATCGTTGCAGGTATGAGTGATGCTACGATTGTAATTGAAACAGCAATTAAAGGTGGCAGTATGATCACTGCAGAATTGGCTTATAATTATAACCGTGATGTATTTGCTGTGCCTGGAAAAATAACGGATAGTAAAAGTGTAGGTTGTTTAAAATTGATCCAGCAAAACAAAGCCATCGTGTTTACCAATGCGGAAGAATTCATGAAAGCGATGGGTTGGCAACAGAAAAAAATAGCTGCAAAAAAACAAAGAGAATTATTCATTGAACTGAATGGTGATGAAAAAATAATAGTCGGCATTTTACAGGAAAGAGAAACTGCCCATATTGATGATCTCTATTTAAGATCCTCACTGAGCAGCAGTTCTGTTGCAGCAGCCATATTGAATCTTGAATTGAATAATGTAATTATAGGCCTTCCCGGAAAAATGTATAAACTTTTATAGTTACCGATTATCCTGTCTTTGAAACTTGCATCTTGCACCTTGTAACTTTTTTTTATTTATCTTTGCCTATGGCAACAAGAATTATTTCCCCCAACAACAAGTCTGCAAAATCTCGTTTATTCGGCGAAGGTCTCACCTTCGATGATGTTTTATTAATGCCTGCATTTAGTGCAGTATTACCGAGAGATGTTGATATCCGTTCTCATCTTACCAAAAACATAGTATTAAATGTTCCCATGCTTTCTGCAGCAATGGATACAGTAACCGAAGCAAGCCTTGCAATCGCTTTGGCACGTGAAGGCGGTTTAGGCATCCTGCACAAAAACATGAGTATCGAAAAACAAGCCGAGCAGGTAAGAAAAGTAAAACGCAGCGAAAGCGGAATGATCATTGATCCCATCACTTTATTGATTGATGCCACCATTGGTGATGCATTAAGATTGATGAAAGAAAATAAGATCGGCGGTATTCCTATTGTTGACGGTGCTCAAAAATTAGTGGGCATTTTAACCAATCGCGACCTTCGTTTTGAAACAGATAAAAAAAGAAAAGTGAGTGAAGTGATGACGAAAGAAAATCTCATCACTGCACCGCAGGGCACGAATCTTAAAAAAGCAGAAACCATTCTTCGTAATTATAAAATTGAAAAGTTACCGGTAGTCAATAAAGCCGGAAAATTAATAGGCTTAATTACCTATCGAGATATTTTACAGATCAGAAATTATCCCAATGCAGGAAAGGATAATCTCGGCAGATTATTGGTGGGTGCGGCTTTGGGCATTACCAAAGATCTATTGGATAGAGCTTATGCATTACAAACCGTAGGTGTTGATGTAGTTACACTCGATAGTGCACATGGCCACAGCAAAGGTGTGATTGCTGCATTAAAAAATCTACGATCCAACTTTAAAAGTTTACAAATCATTGCAGGAAATGTTGGTACAGCTGCGGGTGCAAAAGCATTGGCCGATGCAGGCGCCGATGCTGTAAAAGTAGGCATTGGCCCTGGTTCTATCTGCACCACCCGCATTGTTGCAGGTGCCGGTGTTCCGCAATTAACAGCCATCATGGAAGCACATCATGCCATCAAATCAAAAGGTATTCCTGTTATTGCAGATGGTGGTATTCGTTATACAGGTGATATGGTGAAAGCTTTGGCAGCAGGAGCAAATGTGGTAATGATGGGAAGTGTGTTTGCAGGAACAGAAGAAAGTCCGGGTGAAACTATTATTTATGAAGGAAGAAAATTCAAAAGTTATCGCGGCATGGGAAGTTTGGGTGCGATGCAGCAAGGCAGCGGCGACAGATATTTTCAGGATGTGGAAGATGATATTAAAAAATATGTTCCCGAAGGCATCGAAGGCCGTGTGGCATACAAAGGAAATTTAAGTGAGATCGTATATCAATATGTTGGCGGACTTCGTTCCGGCATGGGTTATTGCGGTGCTAAAAATATCAAAGCATTACAACAAGCAACTTTTGTAAAGATCACCAATGCAGGCATGAAAGAAAGCCATGCACATGATGTGGATGTAACAAAGGAAGCACCGAATTATAGTAGGAAGTAATAAGTTGTTAGTGATAAATTTTTAAGCCGATTATTATTTTGTAATCGGCTTTTGTTTTTTATGGCAACTTTACTTGCGTCGCACACTTGTACTACATAGCTTTTTGCGACGAAGTACTTGTACATTTAATCTTTCAGCAACATTTACATTGATGACAGTTCAATAATTCTTCCGAACTTCCGCTTCTAAATATGATACTGTTTTGAAAAAATTGCAACTCTTTGGCTTCAGTATTTTATCGGGCATTTTATTATTTGCTGCATGGCCGGTATCGCCATTGACTTTTTTAATTTTTGTTGCATTCGTTCCGTTATTGTTTGTGGCAGATCAAACAAAAAAAAGAAATCAATTTTTCGGTTATTCTTTCATCACATTGATCATTTGGAATGCATCCACCACCTGGTGGATCTGGAACAGCACCGATGTGGGCAGCATTGCCGCCATCACAGCAAACGCTTTGCTGATGTGCCTTCCGTGGTGGGGTTATTTTACTTTTAAAAATAAATTTGGAAAAAGGATCGGCTATATTTCATTGATCAGTTTCTGGATGTTGTTCGAATACATTCATCTCAACTGGCAATTGACCTGGCCTTGGTTAACGATAGGAAATGTTTTTGCATCTTATCCTTCATGGATACAATGGTACGAATACACAGGCGTTAGTGGCGGAACTTTGTGGGTACTGATCGTAAATATTTTATTGTTCGAATTATTTGAAAAATCAAAAAGATCGATCCTCTATAAAGGGATAGTCATAGTTGTTATTTCATTACCGTTTGTTATTTCAACATTGATCAGCATTTTTCATTCAGACTCTCCACAACAAGACGAAAAAAATAATGTACTAATTATTCAGCCCAATATCGATCCTTATCAAAAATTCGAATCCGTTTCTATCCCTCAGCAAATAGAAAAATTAATTGCATTAACTGAAAAAGAAATTGATTCATCAACAAAACTTATTCTCTGGCCCGAAACAGCTTTGGCAGCAGGTGTTGTGCAAAATGAAACACAGCACACAGCAGTATATCAGCCCGTTTTTGATTTGGCGAATCGTCATCCCAACATCACATTGTTAACCGGCATCGAAGATTTTAAAACTTACGGAACATCAAAAGAAACTGCTACTGCAAGGAAAACACCAGAAGGGATGTATTACGATGCATTCAATTCAGCCGTTGTTGTAAAAGCAAATGAGCCATTACAATTTTATAATAAAAGCAAATTGGTTCCCGGTGTTGAATCATTGCCGACATTTTTAAATTTCATGTCGCCGTTATTTGAACATTTCGGCGGCACAACAGGCGGTTATGGAAGAGATACTGCTGCAATGGCATTTCACGTAAACAATAATCCTTACATCGCTGCGCCTATTATTTGTTATGAAAGTATTTACGGTGAATATGTGACTGAATATGTAAAAAGAGGTGCCAATATTTTAACCATCGTTACCAACGATGGCTGGTGGGGTAATACGCCCGGACATCAACAACACTTGCAATATGCAAGATTGCGTGCCATCGAAACAAGACGTTATGTTGCTCGCAGCGCCAATACAGGCATCAGTGCAGTGATCGATGATAAAGGAAATATTCTAACAACGCTACCTTGGGATAAAGCTGCTTTTATCAAATACAATATTCCTGTTTTAAGCCGTGAAACTTTTTATGTTCGTTTTGGTGATTATTTATACAAAATTGCTTCATTGATCGCTGTTTTATTATTAGCATGGAATTTGCTCTTATATATTAAACCTAAGTTGGCGAGAAAAAATTAATTTTTCTTATAAACATTTCATCATGCAAAAAGCATTTCTATATAAGAATGTTTCCATCAGTTATCGTATCGAAGGCAATGGAACAGCTGTTGTTTTATTGCATGGTTTTGGTGAAGACAGTCATATTTTCGATCAGCAAATAAATTTTTTGAAAGATCATTGTTTATTAATTGTGCCTGATTTGCCCGGAAGTGGCGCATCAGAATTATTAGATGACAGAAAACAGATGACAGATGACGAAAGCAACTCTGTCATCAACCATCTGTCATCCATTATCTCGATTGAAGATTATGCCGATTGCATCCAATCATTATTGGAAGCAGAACAAATCAATCAATGCATCATGCTGGGTCATAGCATGGGCGGATATATCACCCTATCTTTTGCAGAAAAAAATCAGGGATCATTATCCCGTTTCGGATTGATCCATTCTACCGCATTTGCCGACAGCGCAGAAAAAAAATTAAATAGACAAAAAGGGATCGACTTGATGGAACAATACGGAGCTTACGCTTTTCTGAAAAACACCATCCCTAATTTATTTTCTAAGCAGTTCAAGGAAGCATTTCCCGATAAAGTGGAGTCTTTAATCGAATCAAGTAAACAATTCAGTACAAAAGCATGTCAGCAATATTATAAAGCGATGATGAACAGGACCGATAAAACACATGTTCTAAAGAGTAACCCCTTGCCTGTTTTATTCGTTATCGGGACAGAAGATGTTGCAGCTCCGTTAAATGATCTGACGCAACAAATTCATCTGCCTGTTTGTTCTTATATTCATATTATCGAAAATGCAGGGCACATGAGCATGTTGGAAGCGCCGGAATTATTGAACAATTATTTGCTTGAATTTATTATTGCATAGGCCAAAATGATTGCTGCTGATTTAAAAATCAAGTGAATGTTAAAACGGGTATCACATATAAATAAAGATGGATTAAAAAAAACATTGATCGGATTTTGCTCAATTTTTTTAATGGTTACTGCATTTTCTCAATCGCAACCCTGTCCTTTAAACCTTAATTTTTATACCGGAGACCTCACGCACTGGAGTGCATTTACAGGAACATTCCTTGATCAATCAGGAACAAGAAGTATTCAAACTTTCGACTCATTAACAGCAGCTCCTACCGGAACTTTAGGTACTGCAACCATTTTAGAAAGCGGTTATGGTGTAAACGGAATACAGGTTTCAAATAATAATACCCTGGATCCGTTTGGTGGTTTTCCGGTTGTTCCGAATATCAATGGATATCAATATACCAATTCTGTGCTTTTAGGATCAACAACAGTTTCTCCGGGAACCAATAAAGGTTTGATCAGAGGGATCAGTTATTTGATAAATGTTCCCAACGGAAGTGTAGATTCTCCTTACACCATCACTTATGCTTATGCAATGGTTTTAGAAAATGGAAGCCATGTTTCCAATCAACAACCTTTGTCAAGGGCTATATTGCAAACGAAAGATGGTATTATTGCCTGTGCATCACCTTCCTATTATTTACCGACAACAGGTTCAGGAAATGCATTGGATGTTGCAACAGCGCAAAAACAAGGCTTTTCACTCAGTCCTGTTCCCTCACCCAATCAAATCGGCAACGGAAATAATCCTTATCGTGTTTGGACAAAATCCTGGACGGAAGTTACTTTTAATCTATCACCATACAGAGGGCAACAGGTAACACTGACTTTTGAAGCAGATAACTGCATTCCGGGCGGGCATTTTTCTTACGCATATTTTGCTTTAAGAAATGATTGTAATGGCTTACAAATAAGTGGCCCTGCTGCAGCTTGCGAGAATGGAACCGTCACATATTCCGTTCCTTCTTTAGCTGATGCAACTTATACATGGACGATACCAAACGGATGGAAAAAAGTATTAGACTCTTTGAATATTTTACAAGTAGTTCCATCAGGAGCAAATACCGGAACAATATCGGTACATGAAGTAAACAGTTGTGCTGATCTTACAGCATCTTTAAATGTTATTACCACTTTACCTACCATTGCAGGTGTTTTGTCCGGCAATAATATTGTTTGCAGCAATAATAATTCAAGTAAAATAATTTTAACCGGTAACCGGGGAAGTGTGGTGAACTGGTTATCGACAGTTGATGGCAACAATTGGGTAATCGATAGTGTTAAGGACAGTTTTTTGGTTGTCCAGAATTTAAAACAAACAACTACGTATAAAGCGCTTGTACAAAATGGTTCTGCATGCAGTATCGATTCTTCAACAACTGTATTGATTGATGTTAACCCGATCAGCAAGGGCGGCATCATCAACCCAACACTATTAAATATTTGTCAGGGGCAGAACAAGGGTGCCACATTATTTGTAACAGGCAGTGTTGGAAATGTATTAAACTGGCAATCTTCAACAGACAGTATTGTTTGGAAGGATTTTAATCCTCCTAACACAGATACATTTTTCAATATAAACAATACAAATGTTCCTACGAAATTCAGAACAATTATAAAAAGTGGTGTTTGTCCGTCAGATACAAGTAAAACATCGCAGGTAAATATTTATAATACATTATTTCCGCAAGCGATATTAACACCGCAGGATGTTACCATTTGCTTTGGAACAAAAGCAACTTTAAATGCCAGCGTTTCTACCGGTACCAGTTATGCCTGGTTAAATTCAAATTCGTTATACGACCCGAATTCCAGAAATATTGCTGCAACACCTTATACCATTTCAGCACAGGTAGCACCTGCATCATCAACCAAATACTTATTGTCCGTGAGGAATGCTGATTGCCCCAATTTGTTGGTTGATACTTTTAATGTTACCGTAATTCCTCCCATCATTGTAAATGCAGGGCATGATACTTCTGTTGTAGAAAATCAGCCGCTGCAATTAACTGCATTGGTAAGTGATAGCACAGTTAATGCTTATTCATGGTCGCCTGCAACCGGTTTAAATAATTCCGCCATTGCAGATCCCATTGCTACTTTAGGTGCAGGCATTGATTCTATAAATTATAAAGTTACTGCTACCAATAGCACCGGATGTTTCGGTGTTGACTATATTTTGGTTCGTGTTTATAAAAGCAAGCCTGATATTTTGGTACCCAGTGCATTTACACCCAATGGTGACGGGAAGAATGATATTATAAGACCTATACTACTCGGCATTTCAAAGTTGAATTATTTCCGAGTATATAATCGATGGGGTCAACTGCTTTTCAACACAAGCGAATTCAATAAAGGTTGGGATGGAAACATCAATGGTGCAGCACAACAAAGCGGCACTTATGTATATATGACTGAAGGTGTTGATTATCTCGGTAACACTATTTTCAGAAAAGGAACCATTGTTTTGATCAGATAAAAAATAGAATGAAATAAAAACTAAATTGCATTCTCCTATTTTAGTTTTCATTTTCAGAATTTATTTTTTATGAATAATATCATTCTTATTACAGGTGCTACTTCAGGTTTTGGAAAAGCCATTGCAGAAAAGTTTGCTTCTAACGGATGGAACTGCATCATCACAGGAAGAAGAAAAGAAAAATTGTTTTCATTCGCTGATGAATTAAAAAGCAAATACAATATCAAAGTATTGCCGCTTGTTTTTGATGTGCAGAAAAGAAAAGAAGTATTTGATACGCTAAATAATCTGCCTCCAGAATGGAGTGACATTAATATCTTGGTGAACAATGCCGGACTTGCCTTAGGTCGCGACAGTTTTGAAAACGCAAATCTCGATGATTGGGATACGATGCTTGATACCAATGTAAAAGGATTGATGTATGTAAGCAAAGCTGTCATCCCCTATTTGATCGAAAAGAAACAAGGGCATATCATCAATATTGGTTCCATTGCAGGCAAAGAAGTCTACCAGTTTGGTAATGGTTATTGTGCCAGTAAGTTTGCGGTTGATGCGTTGAGCCAGAGTATGCGTATAGATCTTTTATCAAAAAATATTAAAGTGACTGCTATTCATCCTGGTGCTGCTGAAACAGAATTTTCGCTGGTACGTTTTAAAGGTGATGCTGATAAAGCGGCTTCCATGTACAATGGTTTTATTCCTTTGTATGCAGAGAATATTGCTGACATTGTTTATTATGTTGCAACATTACCGCCCAGTGTTTGCATCAATGAATTAATTGTAACACCTACTGCACAAGCCAATGCATATTTGTTTCATAAAGTTTAAGATTTGACTGCAATTTTTTTGCTGCTCAATGATTTTAAGTACAAGTGTGCGACGCAACAAAGCTGACATGAAAACTAAATGTCTGTATCAAAAAAATTATTGCGCTAAAGAGACTCGTATCTGCACACCTGCCCTTGTTGCAATGGTTGGTGCCGATGTTGAAATATATGGCGTAACTCTCCGCTGATCAAAAAACAATTTAACATTGATGCGGTTATTATACACATAATCAATAGAAGGTTGAATGGTCAATACTTTTTGTCCGCCCGTTGCATAAGCCACCGCCTGATCCAACCCACTGTTATTCGTTGCATCATCACGCATCGAAACATCAAGTTTAAAATTCATGTCGTTCTGCAATTTCTTTCCGTTCGATCCCGGCAATTTGAATGGTAATTTAATTCCCTTTTTCTTGAATCCAAAACCAAATACCCATTCTTTACTGTTTGTTTCACTCATCTGATAATCGATCAAACTCAAGCTCAATTGCCTGGATCGTTTGTATTCAAATTTAAGATTCAGGTTTTGAAGGGTTGTTACATCGATACCTATCAATGGAGAGAATTGTTCCTGTATGGTTATGTTTGGCACTAAAAAATAAGGCACATAATTACCGCTGACAGAATCTATAAATCCGGGAGCACCATACCGTAATGGATCCTGGTACAATAAAGCGCTGGCATAACTGTTCACGCTTAATGTTCCGTTATAACCATGTGTAATATTGATGGCTTTGAATATCGCAGCCAATGCAGGTATCTTGCTCAATCCTGTATAATTCAATCTCCAGTTGGGTCTCGGAAGAATACCGCTGAATGGATTTGATTTGATATTGGCATTACTTTGATTAATTAATGAAATACTGTTGGCACTTTTATTCGTATATGCCGCCAAAAATGCAGGGATCAATACATCCTGTGAATAACGCCCGTAACCTTTTGCATAACCATCGGCAGTAAATCCGGGTGATTGCTGCCAATAAGGATTTTGTTGTGCCAAACGATTTGAAATGATGAATCGATCACTTTCAAATCGCCTGAATGTTTCTGATATTTCGCCAGGATTAGTTTTATTAAATAAAGTATTAAAAGCAATATATGAAACGCTGAAACCACCGCTTGCATAAGGGTTTAAATGTTGTTGCGCAATGCCGGAATTAGTAGTGTCTTTAAATAATTCCGTGTATTCTTTGGTGAAACTTTTCTCAACATTTAAATCAATCCTCAATTCACGAATAGGTTCCAACTGTGCAGTGAAACTGAATTTTTGTTCAAAGTTCTGACGATATAAACTATTGAAAGTACTGTCTCTTGTAATTAATCCTTTGGCCGCTTTTTGATTCAGCCAGTTACTGTCGGGCTGTCTTCCGAAAACATAATCCAATCCCGGTTGCATACTGTTCCAGTTTTGACCTAAAGCTCTTGTGCTGTCCATATATCCGGGCACACGACTTCTGTAATTTTCGCTGTAATTGAGGCTTGCATGTTTTACCATCGTCAATAAACCGAGTCCAACTTTTTCAATTCCGTTCATTTCAGGTTGCTTGGCCTGTTTCTGTAAACGTTCTGCCGTTCGCAGGTCTCTTTTTTGTTGTCGCCATTTATGCAAAGCTTCTTTTTTTGCTTTGCCCGTTAACCTTTTGCCCTCCTTATCTGTCAGCACTTCTTCTCTTGTTGGAATGATTGTTCCAAGAACATTTTGCTGTGGTTGTTTTTGCTGATTCAATGAATTATTATTACCCGGAGGTTTATTTACATTACTGATATTACTACTTTGTTTGGGTTGTTGTACTGATGTTCTCTGCACAGAACGCAGCAATCTTGATTTAGCATATAATTTTGTGAAATCAAGATCACCGCTGAAAGTATTTTCCTGGCTGTTCTCAATAATATTTCCCAATGAAAGAGCGATGGTACTTGCACCAATCCAATTATAAGAAGTTCCATAACTGTAACGCGCCATCATCCAGTCTGTCAATGGTAATTTACTTAATGGCAAAGAATAACTCATAATGGCGTGTTGCTGATACAAAGTATTTCTTCCGCCGTTCCAGAAATTATTTCTGACAGTATCTTTTTTCTCTTTTGTATTCAATGCTCCATAAGGTTCATCAACTGTTGCATTATTATTTGCAGAAAAATCAATATTAACAGAACGTGCAGGATCCCAACGCATATTATACAATCTATTAAATGTAAAATATTTATCAAAAGTCGTATCCACACGCTGCACTTTTGCAGTAGTAAGATCAGTATTTACAATTCGCGGAATATATTGTGCGTACTGACGGTTAACGTCTGCCCTGAAACTTAATAAAGAAGGTTTTAAATTGTAATTAAAATCTTTGATCAATGCAAACCAATGACTGTTGCTTTTGATGATCTTTTTAAATGGCTGTGTGAATTTCGATGGCGACTGGAAAGTATAACCCAGATTGGCTCTCCACTTGTTTACTTCATTCTGTAAAATGGTACTGTTGCTTTGTAATGTTTGTGTGAAAGAGTAACTGACATCAAGATTACTGATGCTCCACAAATGAATTTTTCCTTTGGGTGCAATATGCACATTGGTAAAGTTGATTGTTTTAATGGTGGTTTGATCGATAGCTGCATTTTTTATAGAATCCCTTTGTGCTTTAGTTTTTGCAGCACTCATCTTGTCCGTTAATTTTATATCAAGATCATAAGGATCATATTGCGGGGTGCTGACCGATTTGTCAATGCTTGCATAAATAGGAATGGATAATCTTGCATTTTTAGGAACCAATTTTCCGGCATCAATATTCAATACCGCATTAAACTGAGTAAAATTATCTAATGCCCTATCTGCAATATGCGATTCTAATGTTCCCCATCCCTGTGTATGCATACTGCCCGATACAGAAAGCCTTCCTAAATCTGCCAATTTAATATCCACTCTTCCAACTGCTGCATAAGCACCATGTTCATTTATATCAGATAATCGTAATTCGTCCATCCATACTTCAGCATTCAACGGTGCCGGATTATTGTCTTTTGCATTTTCAACTGCCAATAAAATTCCCGTTACCTGTCCAAGATTCGGATTTCCCAAAACACTGAAAGTTTTATTGCCGATCAATTCACGATAAATATTGGTAATGGATTGACCTGTTATTGCGTTTCTTCTTTGTTTAAGACTTACCAGATCAGGTAAATTAAAATCAAGATTATTGTCGGTTGGCCAAACAATATCAGCCTGCGATGCTGTATAATAACCGGGTGCTGTAATCTTCAATGGAATTTTTATCTCATAATAATTACTCAAAAAATCCTGACCGATCCTTACCACCAGATTTAATTCATTGTCTTTTACAGGTGTTAATCCTGTAACACTTTCGGCATGTGCAAACATGGATAGTTTTCCGTATTGACGCATATCCAAATTCAATGTTTTGAAAACCGCTCTTGCATCTCCGTCGGCAAGGCTGCTTAATTGCAAGCTTAAAGACTGTTCATTCTGTAATAAATTAACACCGTTATTGCTGATGGTCTGCACACGTTCAATACCCGGCGGAATTACATAGTTAACAGGTGTACGTTTGCTGTTCTCTTCAAGATTTACAGATAATGTATTAAAGTTTGTAATGGCATTATTGATCGGCGTATAAGAACCTGTTGTATCTAAATTATATGTGAATTGCCTCCACTGGTTACGTACCAGATCAAATTTTGCAAAACGTAAAACAGTTGAATCCTGAAAGCCTGATAAATACAAACGGATAAACCGGATGGATTTGAAATCCGATATTTGTCCAGTTTTTGATGCATAATCTTTTATTGGAATACGAAATAAGTACCAGTTTTCTTTTCCGGTAGTTCCATCGGCATAAGTAACAGCAACTGATCTTACATCACTGATATATTTATTGGTGGCAGCCGTCATTCCGGGATTCAATCCAACTTCGTACTCATAATACTCTTCAGTTTCATTCATGGTATTATCATGATTGATATCTTCATTATCAGGATAAGTGGTGGCAGCTGAGCCGCTGGAATTATTATTGGCCACCGCAGAGTTGCCCTGCGGATTATTATAATTTTTATATCGTCCTAAAATACCTGTACCTGCAGCATCAAACTGCGGATCACGATACCATGTATAATTATCATTTGACGGATCGTTAAAGGCTTTGATATACACCTGTGAATTTGTACCAAACACATTTGCAAGACCCTTTAAATAATTGCTTTGCACTATTCTTTCACTGTCGTCATTTAATCCGTCTAAACCCACATCCTGAAAAGGCCTGTCTTCTGCATTATTGCTGAATGCATTGGTGATCTGCACAGGATTGATGGGCACTTTTCCCCAATTGCTTGTATCAGTGACTGCCGGCGAATTGGGTGTACTCATTCCATTTTCAAAAAAATGTTTTCCGTCTTTTAAAATATCCTCACTCACACTACCCAGATTCATATATAATTTACCGCCCGAACTTGTAGGGTTTTTAATAAACGGATCTTGTATCCAGAATTCTACAGTTTCAATATTATTCGTTTCAAAATCTGTTTGATCAATGGCACGCATCAAACCGCCCCAACGTGATTGTGGATTTTTAAATTTACCGTTCGCATCAATTTGTGACGGGCTGTTTTCATAATTGTAAGGTCCCATTTCTGTTGGATAATATGCCAGATCAAAAGTGATGGTTTGTGTATTGGTGATATTAGTTGTAAGATCAGGAAATAATTCATTTGTATAAACCAATCTTACTCTTGGATCACTGAGTTCTTTTAAATTACCACGAAGCGGATTATTACTGCTGCTCTTATCCTGCAGATTGGGTTCAATATTGTACCACGCTAATTTTGCACGATTTTTTCCATAGCTGAGATCATTGGACAAAGTAGCTTCCGGAAAACGCAGCGGCGTTGACGCCAATGCCCATGCTACTAATGGAAAACGCAGATCGATATTGCTCGTTGAACCTTCAAAGTCATCAATATAAATCGCACCATTACTTCCAGTACCAATCTGCGGCGGATGGCCCGGTTTAAAATAAGCGGCTTCACCATAAGCCGTGATGGTTGACATTGTTTTGGTTGAATAATAAGGAAGTTTATCCAACAATCGTGTAAGCCCCGGCCAGTCTGATTTGTAGCTGAAATCAACTCCGTACATCGTATTGCGTATCGGGTCTTCTCCATAACTCATCTTCGTGAAGAAAGGCCTTTCATTCAATCTCTCCAATGTACCTCCGATCGACATTTTTTTATTCAACACATAATCTAAACGCAATCCTAAAAAACCTCTTTGCTGCATTCCGAAACCCGCATTATTTTCATAAGCAACATTAACAGGAACACCTGAATTTAAAACTGCCTGATTTAAAATTTTTACAGTTCCCAAATTATAATCAATCGCATAATCAACACCTTCAATCAATGTTTGTCCGCCAGCTGTTACTCTTACAGAACCTTGCGGAATATTAAATGTGCCTAAAGATATTTCACTGCTGCTGGAACCCTTTGCTTGTCCTTGCATAACAAAACGATCAAGGTTTGCCTGAGTCTGCGCAATGGCTTTGATGGAATCATATAAAGCATAAAAGACATACTTCTGTTTCATGGATTGTGCCTGATTTGCAAATGCCAGAGTATCGAGGTCTCTTCCGAAAGGTTCCAATTCAGGAAAGATGATCTTTCCTTGCTGAGATAAAATAGTAAAGCCTTCCACATAATCGAATATACCATCCGGTTGCGGATCATTTCTGCTGTTCAGCCTGTCTAAATTCAAAATCGAAAGAAGCGGTTTACCGCTTACTGATGGAGATGATTCCGGTAAGTATCTATTCAATCCTCCACTGGGTTGCTGATATAAAACATTCATCTGAAATCCATCTTTTGAAATACCTGATAGATCCAATGAATACACGTTCTTCATCATCAATTTCCAAATCGGCAAATTGGTTCTTGCAGAAGTTGCTTTTAATAGTTTCAGGAATAAAACTTTTTGTACGCCTTGTGTTGAATCGAGTGTTACATCCTGTGAAAATTCTCCCACCTGGTATACTCTTCCGTTTGATGTATATTGATAAGCTACTGCCAAAACATCATCGGGCTGTAATTGCGCATTGAGTGAAATGAAACCGATCTGCGGATTAAAATAAAATTCATTGGAAGATAATTTTCTTGCATATATTTTTTCAAAATCATTTACAGGCGTCAATCCTTTTCCCACCAGAAGGTTGTTGACCAATGAAGGATCACGATTGGAAATATTTCCTGCCAAAGAACTGTAGAGATCATTGGCTCCATTGAATGGTAATGCACTGCCGGATTGTGAATGCACATTTGGATTATGAGGTTGCGATTCACCAAGATCCATCAATCCCACCACACTTCTTGCATCAGTTGTAATAGCGGTTTTATTCGTTACCCAAACTTCAATGCGTTGAATCTGCACTTCACTGTTTACAACAGGCAATCTGCTCATCGCATTTTTAAAATTCGTATTAAAATATTGTGCTACTAAGAAATGCCTGTTCTCATCATAGTCACTTAATTTTTTCTGATAAGTTGTTAATGCAGCTCCGCCTTTTAATGTTTGGTTTTGCTGCTGCGACCGTTGATTGGCCAATGCTGCTGTTATTGATAATTTACCAAAGACCAATTGTGTTTTTATCCCGAATAAATTTTGTGCACTTTTGATCAATGTTCCTTTTGATTGAAAAGAAATATTACCTGCTTCAATACTTCTGATGATCTCATCATCCATTCCTTTATAATCCAATTTTATCTGATTGAGATAATCGAAATTGGCAAGGGTATTATAATTGATGGGCAGTTTTAATTTATCGCCGATGTTCGCATTCACGTTTACATTGGCATTCATATTAAAATCAAATCCGCCTGTTTTTCTTGCAGCTTCAGGCAATGTTGGGTTCAAAGTATTTTGTCCCTGATAACCCATCATGATATCAACATTACCCTGCGGTTTGATATCAACTTTTAAACCATTGGGGCCTACGCCAAAAATTCTATCAAACAATTTATTGTAAACACGTGGTGGCGGCCGTTGTGCTTTTTTATTCAATTCAGTTAATGCAGCGGCACGAAGTTTAAAATAATCTGCTTCCGATCCTCTTGTTTGTAATAAATAATATTCTTCGAAAGTGAGATAAGTAGGTTTTCTGTATAAAGTACTTCCTATTTTTTCTGTAATGATATATCGATTTGTTTTAGGATCGAATTCTACTGTTTGTTTGATGATGGATGTATCCTGCAGATCGAATGGGTTGCGGCTTTGTGAACTGAATCTGTCCCCTCGCCTATCACTAATTGGAAAATGTAAGCTGTCTTTTGTTTGCGCCAAAGCAGTTGCCATCGGGCATAAAAACGCCACAACAAAAACGAGAATGAAAAAATAAATGAATGAACGATTCAAAAAAAGCAGCCTTGGTTAAGTAGAGGTATATCTTATAATCAGAGGTTTTTGAGTGCTTGTTTAATGATGTCTTCTAATGTTATTTCTTTATTTGAATCTGTAACTTTTTTAACGGCATTTTCTGCCATTGGTCTTCCAATGCCTAAACCTATCAAAGCATTTACTGCATCTGTATTGAAATTACTTACAAAACCATTAACTGAAAAAGATTCCAAAGATTGTTTTCCCAATTTATCTTTCAATTCCAACACCAATCTTTCCGCCGTCTTTTTACCGATGCCTTTTATACTCGACAATTGCAGCGTATTGTTTTGTATGATGGCCCTGCTTACTTCTTCAGGCCTCATGCCTGACAACATCATTCTTGCTGTTGCTGCTCCTATGCCAGATACACTTAATAAAAGCAGGAACATTTCTTTTTCTGCAGTATCTGCAAAACCAAATAAGGTTTGCCCGTTCTCGGTAATATGCAGATAAGTATGCAACTGACCGCTATCCTTATTACTGATGGCTGAATATGTATTCAAACTGATTTGCAGGTCGTAACCAACACCGTTCACATCTACAACAACGTGTGATGGGGTTTTAACTGCAAACTGTCCTCTTACAAAAGCGATCATACTCAATTTCAAAAATAAGCTTTTCAGCCTGATTTTCTGCCTTTTTCAGTAACGGATTAAGGCATAATTAATTTTAAATGATGATTAAAATTTGATTTCAGATATTTGCCCCCATTTTATGAATCAAATCTGAATCGAAAGCATGAGTAAAATTACAGCGGCAATTACATCAGTGGGCGGGTATGTTCCTGAAACAAAATTGACCAATGCCGACCTTGAAAAGATGGTAGATACCAATGATGAGTGGATCAGAACACGCACCGGTATTTCAGAAAGAAGAATTTTAAATGAGCCCGGAAAAGCCACCAGCGATCTTGCTGTTCCTGCCATTCAGGAAATATTAAGAAAAAAGAATCTTGATCCCAAAGAGATCGATTGTATTATTTGTGCAACGGTTACTCCGGATATGCTGTTTCCTTCAACAGCCAATATCATCAGCGATAAAGTAGGAGCAACAAATGCATTCAGTTACGATATTTTGGCTGCCTGTAGTGGATTTCTATTCGCATTAACAACGGGCGCAACATTGATCGAAAGTGGCAGGTATAAAAAAGTTATTGTGGTGGGTGCAGATAAAATGAGCAGTATTGTTGATTATACTGATCGCACGACCTGTATCATTTTTGGTGATGGTGCCGGTGCCGTTTTATTAGAACCAAGCATTGATGAGAATGGAATTCTTGACAGCATTTTAAGATCGGATGGTTCGGGCAGAACATATCTTCACATGAAAGGCGGTGGTTCATTAAACCCTGCTTCTGTTGAAACTGTTTTAGCGAAACAACATTATATTTTTCAGGACGGCCAACCTGTTTTCAAATTTGCAGTGAAAGGGATGGCCGATGTAAGTGCGGAATTATTAGAAAGAAATCATTTAACAGGTGATGATATTGCATGGTTGGTGCCGCATCAGGCAAATCTGAGAATCATTGATGCAACCGCCAATCGTATGGGTTTATCAAAAGATAAAGTGATGATCAATATACAGCGTTACGGCAATACCACAGCAGGCACATTGCCCTTGTGTTTATGGGATTGGGAAAAACAATTGAAGAAAGGCGATAACATTGTATTAGCTGCATTTGGCGGCGGATTCACATGGGGCGCCACTTTGGTGAAATGGGCTTATAATACTGAATAATGTAGGGCCAAATTAATTTGAAAATAAGTAAATGAAAACGTCAATCAAAAATGGTTGGCGTTTTTTGTTTTTGAATTGAAAATAAAAAGAGTTAAGTAGTTTTAGTAATTATCATTTTCGCTAAATAAAAATATATGCGAATTATAACGTGGAATTGTAATATGGCTTTTCGTAAAAAAGCTGACTCTATTCTAACTTATAATCCGGATATTCTTATAGTCCCTGAATGTGAGCACCCTGATAAATTAAAATTCGCTGTTGATACTCGCAAACCAAATGATGTATTATGGTTTGGAACAAATCAAAATAAAGGGCTTGGCATTTTTTCATATTCTGATTATAAATTCCAATTACTTGATTTTTATAATCCGGAATTTAAAATGATCATTCCAATCAAGGTATCTCACATAAAATTTGATTTTATGCTTTTTGCTATTTGGGCAAATCATCCTCAAGATCCCGATGGACAATACATTGAGCAAGTATGGAAAGCAATTCATTATTACGCCGATCATATAAAAAACACAAAAACAATTCTTGCCGGAGATTTTAATAGTAATTCAATTTGGGACAAACTGCGCAGAGTAAGCAATCATTCAAATGTTGTGAAACATTTAGAAAAGAAAGGGATTTATAGTTCCTATCATTTATATTACAAACAAAAGCAAGGAAAAGAAAAACATCCGACACTTTACCTGTATCGGCATAAAGACAAACCTTATCATATCGATTATTGTTTTGTTTCCAAGGATTTCGCCAAAAAGCTTAACTCCGTTGAGATTGGTGATTATGATACCTGGATTAAATATAGTGATCACGTTCCTTTAATTGCAACTTTGAATTTGTGAGTTAAAACTGTCGCTAAAACCATACAAACATTTTACACTTAATACTCTTCTTTTATTTTTATATTTGATTCAAAGCATACTAACTTACTTTATCAATCATCAACATGAGCCAACCCAAATTAACAGGAATCAGTTCTGTTGCATTACATGCAGCAGGCCATGATAATTCAGAGCATGCGCATATCACTCCCATTTATGCAACATCCACTTTTACTTTTGATACAGCAGAAGAAGGTTCAGAGCGTTTTGCAGGTGCGGATAAAACAAAAATTTACAGCAGATGGGGCAATCCCACTTTTTCTGCTGCAGAAAGAACCATTGAAGCACTCGAAGCATTTAATCTTAAAGATGAAAACGGCGAACCACTGCAACTAAAGGCACTACTGCATTCCAGCGGACAAGCAGCCATGACCACTTTATTTTTAAGTAATCTGCAAACGAGCGATACCGTTCTTTCGCATTACAGTTTATATGGCGGCACCTACGAATTAATGCATAAAGTTTTAGCAGATAACGGCATTAAAGTGATCATCGCCGACCTGAGAGATCTGAATGTCCTGGAAGACACTATCAAAAAAAATAAAATAAAACTCGTTCACATTGAAACACCCGCCAATCCCACCATTCAATGTGTGGATATTGAAGCAGTAACAAAATTGGCAAAGCAACATAATATTTTAGTTTCGGTTGATAACACTTTTGCAACACCTTACTTACAACAACCTTTTAAATACGGTGTTGATTTTGTTTTTCATTCAACCACAAAATTTTTAAATGGCCATGGCACTGCTATCGGCGGTGTGTTGATCGGTAAAGACAATGAACACATGCATACAAAAGTTTGGAAATGGCATGTATTGCTCGGCGGTAACAGCAATCCTTTCGATGCATTCTTGTTAAGCAATGGCTTAAAAACGCTCGAACTCAGGATGGACAGACATTGCAGCAATGCAATGAAAGTTGCTGAATATCTGCAGCAACATAAAAAGATTGAAAAAGTAAATTATGTTGGATTAACATCACACCCTGATTTTGCAACGGCAAAAAAACAAATGAAATTACCCGGTTCATTAATGAGTTTTGAATTGAAAGGTGGTTTGGAAGCAGGTAAAAAATTCATCAATGCATTACAATTGTGTATCAGTGCCACTTCTTTGGGAACAGTTGATACATTGATCTCGCATCCTGCCAGCACCAGTCACATGAGCGTTGCAAAAGAAGAAAGATTAAAATTCGGCATCACCGATGGATTGATCCGTTTAAGTGTGGGCATCGAAACAATTGAAGATATTATTTACGACCTCGAACAAGCATTACGCAACTTGTAATATTTCATTTCATCAAACGACTAACATTTTAAAGAGTATAGCATGAAAAAGATCATCACGGTATTATTCTTACTCGTCTGCATGTTTTCTTTTGCACAAAAGAAAAATAAAAGGGTTGAAGAAACTGATAGATTCGCAGGATTGGATACCACATTCGAAAAAGTGCTGAAAGACTGGCATACTGTGGGTTTTGCAGTTGCTGTTGTTGAAAAAAACAAAGTAGTCTACGCAAAAGGTTTCGGTTATCGTGACATTGATAAAAAATTGCCTGTTACTCCCAATACTTTATTTGCAATCGGAAGCTGTACCAAAGCATTTACAGCTTCACAAATTGGATTGCTTCAAAAGGATGGCAAAATAGAATATGATAAACCCGTTCATGATTATCTGCCGGAGATGAAATTTTATAATGATAACATGACCACTAACATTACAATTCGTGATATCATGACGCATCGTACCGGTTTGCCAAGGCACGATTATTCGTGGTATTTATTTTCAACTCATTCAAGAGATAGTTTAATTAAGCGAATTCAATATCAGGAGCCAACAGCAGGTATCAGGGAAAAATGGCAGTATAATAATTTTATGTTTTTAATACAAGGTGTGATCACAGAAAAACTAACACACAAATCATGGGAGAATAATGTAAAGGAAAATGTTTTTGATAAGCTCGATATGAAACGTTCTAATTTTTCAGTGACTGTTATGGCAAAAGATGAGGATGCATCCATTGGTTATGGATTGAAAAAAGACAGCATCATTAAAAAATTAGATTATTACAATATTGATGGAATGGGCCCTGCAGGAAGCATCAACAGTTCTGTAAATGAAATGGCAAAATGGGTTACAACCTGGATCTACGGCGGAAAATATAATGATAAAGAAATTTTACCCTCGCAATACGTATCTGAAGCGCAATCGAGCCAAATGGTCATTGGTGCTGCATTACCGAGCAAAGAACATCCGGATGTACATTTATCTAATTATGGTTTCGGCTGGATGATCGCTTCCTATCGCGGTCATTATCGTGTTGAACATGGCGGAAATATCAACGGATTCAGTGCAAGTACTTGTTTCTTTCCGAGTGATAGTATCGGTATCATTGTTTTATCGAATCAGGATGGTTCATCAGTTCCTTCGGTCGTTCGAAATATAATAGCTGACAGAATGTTACATTTATCTGCATTCGCATGGAATGATTCTTTGAAAGCTGCAAGTACCAAAGCAAAAATTGCCGCAAAAGAAACTGAGAAAAAAGCAAGCAGTAATCAAAAAGAAAATACCAGGCCATCACATCCATTAAAAGATTATGAAGGGATTTATACGCATTTAGGTTATGGAACCGGTGAAATATTTCTAAAAAATGATTCATTGTTTTTAAAAGCCGGTGATGAATTAAACTGGTTAAAGCATTTTCATTATGATATCTTCCAACCTTTCGAGGTTGATAAGAAAGAAGGAATTGACACCAGTGAAAAATCACCTACCAGACTGCATTTCACCATGAATGATGCAGGTGAGATCAATGCAGTCTTGATGCAATTGGAGCCCGGCCTTGAATCAATGAAATTTGTTCGCAAAGCAAAAGCGAAACCTATTACTGCTGATGAATTAAAAAAGTATGAAGGCGTATATGAATTTGCGCCAGGAGCTGAAGCAAAATTTTATATCAAGACTGAAAAATTATATGCATTTGTTGCCGGACAACCAGAATACGAATTAGTGAATGTTGATATAAACAAATTTGCATTAAAAGCTTTGGATGGCTATGCTGCTAAATTTGAAACGGATGAGAAAGGAAATGTTACAGCAGTAACCTTTATGCAACCCAATGGTAATTTTAAAGCAACAAGAAAAAAATAATTATATCTCAAAAATCAAATCATCATCATGAAAAGAATTTTTGTCATTGCATTCCTTATATCACTGCTTTCGATTGCCTGCAAACAAAAACAACAATATGATACGATCATCCGAAACGGAATGATCTATGATGGAAATGGTGGTGAACCATTTAAAGCTGATGTCGCCATTCAAAATGATACGATCGCTTTCATTGGTGATCTCTCCAATGCTTCTGCGAAAAATGACATTGATGCCAAAGAAAATGCAGTAGCGCCGGGATTCATTAACATGATGGGACATAGCGAAGTCTCATTAATTCAGGATGGAAGGGGGCAAAGTGATGTGAAGCAAGGTGTGACCACAGAAATTTTTTGCGAATCAAGCATGGCTCCACTAAATGCCGATATGAAACAACAAATGCAAAAAGGTCAAGGCGATATAAAGTTTGATGTTACATGGAATACATTGGGCGAGTACATGAATCATCTGGAGAAAAAAGGAATATCTGTTAACATTGCATCTTTTGTTGGAACAGGAACAATTCGGCAATATGTTTTAGGTGAAGATAATAAAGCGCCTACCAATGCTCAATTAGACAGCATGAAAGCTTTAGTTGATGAGGCAATGAAAGAAGGTGCACTGGGTGTTACTAATGCTTTGATCTATCCACCTGATTTTTTTGCAAAGACAGATGAATTAATTGCCTTATCAAAAGAAGCATCGAAATATGGTGGCACCTATTCAAGCCATATGCGAAGCGAAGGAAATAAATTTATTGAAGCAGTCAATGAGCTCATTCAAATTTCAAAAGAAGCTAATATTCCTGCAGAGATCCATCACTTAAAAGCTGCAGGAAAAGACAATTGGTATAAAATGGATAGTGCAATAAAAATTGTTGAGCAAGCAAGAAAGAATGGAATGGATATTACGGCTGATATGTACACGTACACTGCTGGTGCAACAGGATTAACATCTGTATTACCTCCAACATTACAAGATGGTGGTTTTGGTAAATTAAGAGAAAGATTAATGACGCCATCTATTCGCTCACAAATGAAAAAAGAAATGAACACTAATGCGCAAACCTGGGAAAATTTCTATTACGCTGTTGGCAAACCCGAAAATATTTTGATGCTTTCTTTCAAACAAGATTCATTAAAAAAATTCATCGGAAAAAATTTGGCTGAAATTGCTAAGATCAGAAATAAAAGCCCCCAAGAAACCGCAATGGATCTAATTGTTCAAGACAGCACAAGAGTTGAAGTAGCTTATTTTTTAATGAACGAAGACAATATAAAAAAACAAGTCGCATTACCTTGGGTAAGTTTCGGAAGTGATGAAGCATCTTATACCAATGAAGGTGTTTTCTTAAAATCAAATGCACATCCCAGAGCGTATGGAAATTTTGTAAGAGTAATTGGTCATTATTCACGTGATGAAAAAGTTGTTTCATTGCCTTTAGCTATCTATAAATTAGCTAATCTTCCTGCCAAACATTTAAAATTGCAAAAACGTGGTGAACTGAAAGTGGGTAATTATGCAGATCTGATTGTTTTTGATGCTGCAAAAGTTAAAGACAATGCAACGTATGAAAAGCCGCATCAGTATGCTGATGGCATGATTGATGTTTTTGTAAATGGTATTCAAATTTTGAAAGACGGAAATCATACAAATGCAAATGCCGGCAAATTTTTAAAAGGCCCGGGATATCGAATGGGTAAATAAAATTGACTGAATGAACATTACCATTAGAAAAGCAGAAAAAAAAGATTGTCCGCGTTTATTGGAATTGATCCATGAACTGGCCTTATACGAAAAAGCACCGCATGAAGTAACAGTTGATCTGGATCATTTTGAAGAAAGCGGTTTCTCCGAAAACCCTGTATGGTGGGCATTTGTAGCGGAAGTCGATGAAAAAGTGGAAGGCTTTGCATTATACTATATTCGTTATTCAACATGGAAAGGGCAATGTATTTATTTAGAAGATCTGTTGGTAACAGAAAAAATGCGTGGCAAAGGATTGGGTAAATTATTATTTGAAAAAGTGATCGAAGAAAGCAAAGCAAGAAATTTTAAGCGCATGGTTTGGCAGGTATTGGATTGGAATGAACCTGCCATTAATTTTTATAAAAAATACAATGCTACTCTTGATCCTGAATGGATGAATGGGATTTTAGATTTTTAAAATTAATTGCCCAAATTATTTTTAAATAATGTCAGTAGAAGAACAATATAACGAGCTTGCTTTTTACACATTATCACATAGAAGTTCAGAATTTATTCATCAGCATATAGTTGATGCTTTTGCTTTACAAACAGCCGATGAAACCACAAAGCCTATAAAAATTGTTTTCGCATTAGCGGGAATTTATCTGCATGTTGAAAAAAAATATACAGGCAAGCAAGTTCAAATGGCACATATTGAAATGACAAAAAAGTCAAAAATATTTCCGCCTATAGTATTACCTGAAAACAGAGGGAAGATAACTATTAGTGATATTTTAAAGGCAACTGATGGAAATGAAAAAGACCAGAAAATTAATGAATGGTGTGTTTCTGTTTGGAATGCTTTTTCAGCACAACATCAAACAATAATGTCGTTAACTGAAAATCTTTTAAAATAAATCTCGCTACTTTTCTATCACGCACATAAACTAATTTATTCCATCCACAACAGCCTCTTTAAAAATTTTCTGCACCAATCCCTGTAAAACTTTTCCGGGACCGACTTCAGTAAAATGAGTTGCACCATCTGCTTGCATGGATTGAACAGTTTGTGTCCAACGAACTGCGCCGGTCAATTGATCAATTAAATTCTTTCTTATTTCTGCTGCATCAATCACCGCTTTTGCAACAACGTTTTGATACACCGGACAAATAGGAATATTAAAATTGGTTGCTTCAATGGCAGCAGCCAATTCTTCTTTTGCTGATGACATTAGCGGAGAATGAAATGCACCACCAACAGGCAACACCAATGCTCGTTTTGCACCTGCAGCTTTTAATCTTTCACAAGCAATTTCAATTCCTTTGATGGAACCGCTGATCACTAATTGGCCCGGACAATTATAATTTGCAGGTACAACAACTTCACCTGTTTCATCTTGAATTTGTTTGCAAATTTCTTCTACCTTATCATCAGCCAAAGCCAATACAGCAGCCATGGTGGAAGGATTTAATTCACATGCTTTCTGCATTGCTTTTGCACGAATGCTTACTAATTTCAATGCATCTTCGAAGCTTAAAGTTTTATTAGCAACCAATGCAGAGAATTCACCGAGGGAATGTCCGGCAACCATATCAGGTATTGCAGTCACTAAAGTTTTAAATGCAATCACTGAATGCAAAAAGATTGCTGGCTGTGTAACATTAGTTTGCTTTAATTCTTCATCAGTTCCGCCAAACATGGTATCACTGATCCGAAAACCTAAAATATCATTGGCTTGTTCAAATAATTCTTTTGCTTGAGAATTTGTTTCGTACAAATTCTTTCCCATTCCTGAAAATTGAGAACCTTGTCCGGGGAAAATAAATGCATGTTTACTCATAAAAATCTTTTGGTTGAAGTTTCAAAAGTAAAAGAAAACCCGATAACAAAAATGCTATCGGGTTTCTATTCACTTAATATCACAACTAAAACTCCGTCTTCAATTCTAAATACTTTAAAAACTCATTCTTTGTTTTCTCTTCTTTAAACTTCCCTCCATAAAATGCAGTGATAGTGGATGAGGTGTCGTCTTCTACTCCACGGCTCGCCACACATAAATGTTTGGCATCGATCACAATGGCAACATCTTCCGTTCCCAAAACTTTTTGCAGGTCTGTACCGATTTGCATCGTTAATCTTTCCTGTACCTGCGGACGTTTGGCATAGAATTGAACCAAGCGGTTTAATTTACTCAAACCAATTACTTTTCCGTTGCTGATATAAGCCACATGCGCTTTTCCGATGATGGGTACAAAATGATGTTCGCAATTACTGTAGAAAGAAATATTCTTTTCCACCAACATTTCATTGTACTTGTATTTATTCTCAAACAATGCAACGTTTGGTTTATTCGCAGGATTCAATCCGCTGAAAATTTCTTTGATATACATTTTAGCCACACGTTTTGGCGTGCCTTTCAAACTATCGTCATTCAAATCCAATCCCATGATTTCCATGATACTGCGGAAATGTTTTTCTATAGTGTGAATTTTTTCTGCATCAGTTAATACAAATGCATCTTCACGAATTGGCGTATCAACCGATGTGCTCACATGGTTATCTCCCATCTCATCGATCAATACATCACTCAAGTCGATCTTATCGCCATTAAGCCGGATATTCGACAAAGTTTCTTTCTGTTTCATACAATTTTATTTTAAGTTCCAATTCCTTGTCCAGCTTTGGTCGCAGCAAATTGTAAATTACAATGGCTATGTTTTCGGCCGTAGGATTTAAGTTGGCAAATTCTGCCGTATCTAAATTCAAATTTTTATGATCAAATTTTTTCAGGATCACATCCTCGATCAATTCGCTCAATATTTTAATGTCTAACACATAACCGGTCTCTTGGTTCGGAACTCCTGTAACTTTTACAATTAATTCATAATTATGACCATGATAATTTTTGTTATTGCATAAACCAAATACCCGTTCATTCTTCTCATCACTCCACAACGGATTATGCAAACGATGCGCCGCATTAAAATGTTCTTTTCTAAAAAGTGCTACTTTATTATTCATGATCTTTTTATGAACCCAACTTTTATACTCTGCTCATCGTCCCTTGCGTCGCACACTTCAACTGTCGGAATTCTGATTCAGCATTGAAACTATTTCTCTTGAAACCTTTCAAGTAATTCATTTATCAACTGCAGGCACTGTTTCAGAAGTGTGCTGATCAAGTGGCCATGCAAACATTGAGAGCCGCTAAACTGATAAAAGAGCTTGAATGTATTATTCTCTCTGCTATTACCGAGCCAAAACTAAACTGTCTGATTCGGTCTGCAAAGCAAATACGCATATTATTAACTGCCGGATCTTTATTTTGTTCGCAAAAGCATAATATTTTCCCTAAAACACAAATAAATTAACAGTAAACTGCAATTTTGTCGCAATCGTTTTGTTGCACGGTATTTGAAAGAGCAAAACACTTACCTTCAACTCATAAAAGACAGCAGATGAACATAGGAAAAGAATTTGAGAAATATGCCATAAAAGATCAGGGCATCAGCAGTGCAACTTTGCATAATTATCAGTCGCATTTCAATCCAACGAGCCTTACTCCATATATTATTGAAGAGCGTTCTTTGAATGTGGCACAGATGGATGTATTCAGCCGATTAATGATGGACCGTATCATTTTTCTCGGCGAAGGCATTAATGATTATGTTGCCAATATTGTTACGGCACAGTTATTATTTTTAGACAGCACTGATCGTACCAGAGATATTCAAATGTATATCAACAGCCCGGGAGGCAGTGTTTATGCAGGTTTAGGCATTTATGACACGATGCAGTTCGTGAGTCCGGATGTATCAACCATTTGTACCGGCATTGCAGCAAGCATGGGGCAAATTTTATTATGTGCCGGTGTAAAAGGAAAAAGAACCGCACTGAAGCATAGCCGTGTGATGATGCATCAGCCAAGCGGAGCAATTGGCGGTCAGGCAACTGACATTGAAATAACAGCAAGAGAAATTAAAAAATTAAGACAGGAATTATACGCCATTACAGCAGCACATACCGGAAAAGATATTGAAACCATTGCCAAAGACAGTGACCGTGATAATTGGTTAACTGCATTGGAAGCAAAAGAATATGGTTTGGTGGATGAGGTATTGGTGATCAACGCCAGAAAAGAAAAGAAAGATTAAACTTCTATCTCCTGTAGGGGAAGAAATAAAAATAAAAATAATTAAACATGGTAGAGTCAAAATATATTGCAAATCCTTTGTGGATGGGAGAAAACGATGACGAAGAAACTCCGAAAGAAGAAAAACAACAAGAGCAGTTAAGTCCGGGTATGATGAAGAAAATCGAAAAATTATTCTTCGAAAAACGTGCTATTTATTTATGGGGAGTAGTGGATGATAAAAGTGCCAAAGATGTTGTCACCAAATTACTTCTATTAGATGCTGATAAACCCGGAGAAGAAATTAAATTATATATCAACAGTCCGGGTGGTGTTGTAACCAGCGGCATGGTAATGTATGATACGATTAAATTAATATCATCGCCTGTTTCTACCATTTGCATGGGATTAGCAGCCAGCATGGGTTCCATCTTATTGAGCGTTGGTAAAAAAGGGAAAAGATTTATTTATCCTCATGGAGAAGTGATGATTCATCAGCCAAGCATTGGCGGATATTTTCAGGCCAATTCTGCAGACATTGAAATACAGGCAAATCAGATTCGCAAGACTAAGGAAATCGGCGCAAAAATATTAGCCGATAATTGCGGAAAAACAGTGGAACAGATCATGAAAGATTTTGACAGGGATTACTGGATGAATGCTAAGGAAGCCGTTGAATATGGCATTGCAGACAGCATCCTAAAGAAAATCTAATCTTACTGACATACGAACCCGCATTGTTGCAACGTTAAATATTAATCTTACTTTTGTGCCCTACAACTGAATATTGTTGGAGTGTGTTTGATTTGTAGGATTATTAAAATTAAAAAATCATGTCTAAACAAAGCCATTTGCATTGTTCTTTTTGTGGTCGGAACAGGGATGAAGTAAAGATCCTGATCGCCGGACAAGAGGGTCATATTTGTGAGCATTGTGTAGAACATGCACAGGAGATCATTTCGCAGGAACTGAATATTAAACATGATGGCACAAATGCTTCTTCTAATTTTAAATTAAATGTTCGCAAACCTGCTGAAATAAAAAGTTTCTTGGATGAATATGTGATCGGTCAGGATGATGCTAAAAAAGTTTTAGCTGTGGCGGTGTATAATCATTTTAAAAGGATCGCACAAAAACACCAACCCGATGAAGTAGAAATAGACAAGAGCAATATCATTATGGTGGGTGAAACAGGTACAGGCAAAACATTATTGGCAAAAACAATTGCCCGTATGTTGAACGTGCCATTTGCTATTGTTGATGCAACAGTATTTACTGAAGCCGGTTATGTTGGTGAAGATGTGGAAAGCATGCTTACGCGTTTGCTGCAAAATTGCAATTATGATGTTGCTGCTGCTGAACGCGGAATTGTTTATGTTGACGAAATTGATAAGATAGCACGTAAAGGAGATAATCCATCTATTACAAGAGATGTTAGCGGTGAAGGTGTGCAGCAGGGATTATTAAAAATGCTGGAAGGCACAGAAGTATTGGTGCCACCGCAAGGCGGAAGAAAACATCCGGAACAAAAAATGATCAAGGTAGATACTAAAAATATTTTATTTATCTGCGGTGGTGCATTTGACGGAATTGATAAAGTGATAGCACGCAGGGTAAATACAAATGCCATCGGTTTTAATGTAAATAAAGATGAGCAGGAAATGCAGCGATTGAATTTATTACAATTCATCAATGCACAAGATTTGAAAAGTTTTGGTTTGATACCGGAATTATTGGGTCGTTTACCGGTTGTTACACATCTCAATCCTTTAGATAAAGAAACATTGAGAAGTATTTTGACCGAGCCAAAAAATGCACTCATCAAACAATACAATCGTTTATTTGAACTGGAAGGAATTGCATTGACCATTGATGATGATGTAATGGATTTCATGGTAACAAAAGCTTTGGAATATAAATTGGGTGCAAGAGGTTTGCGCAGTATTTGTGAAGGGATTTTGACAGATGCCATGTTTGAATTACCGGGCATGGGACAAACAGAATTGCATGTAACACTGGATTATGCAGAAAGCATGTTCAAGAAGAGTAAAATAAGCTTATTGAAAGTTGCATAAAATATTTCGTTTACAAAACAAAAAGCGATGGGAATAACTTCTCATCGCTTTTTGTTTTGATGAGATTAATTTGCAGTCACAATCAAAAAAATAAAACAATTTATATGAACGATTTAATTGAACGTTTAACCAAAGAAGCAGGATTAACGCCTGATCAGGCAAAGAAAGCTGTTGAAACCATTGCCAGTTTCGTGAAAGAAAAATTTCCAATGTTAGGTGGTGCGGTGGATAATATTTTCAGTGCCGGCAGCAAGGACAACGATTAAAGAAATTTAATCAGCCAATCCCATCTTTACTGCAATAGAAGCAAGTTCCTGTCTGCTTTGAATATTTAACTTCCTGAACAAACTTGTTCTGTGATGATCCAATGCTTTAGGTGTAATTGACATGTGAGATGCAATCTGTTCGTAAGTTAGTCCGGATGAAGAATATTTTAATAGTTCATATTCCTTCTCCGTAAGAACCGGTGTTTGCAGCGCATTTCCTGCGAAGCAACTTTGACCGGGTATCACAACATTTTCCTTTTTTCCTGCCATTGATCTTTCAACAACTTCTATGATTACATCAGGCTCTGCATTTTTGGCAATGAAACCGGATGCACCTCTGTCCAATAAATTATTAACAGTGATCTGATCCTGAATGAGAGAAATCATGATCACTTTTATATCAGGATAATGAGCATGTACATAATCCAAGGTTTCGTAACCGTTCATGATGGGCATCTGAATATCCAATAACAATACTTCCGGTAACACATCAGCAGAGGATAGCAGATCAATAAATTCTTTGCCATTATTTGCCTCAGCTACAATTTCTATATTTTCATTTTTGGATAAGACATTGATAACACCTTTTCTGAAAATAGAATGGTCATCAACAACAGCCACTTTGATCGTCATGATACAATTTTTTTTATTCACGTATTCAGTTTCACTTAAGGTTTAGGATATTGGCTATTATTTTTGTTTTATGCAACATTAGTTGATTATTCTATTTTAAAAAAAGAGAAAAATCCCATATATAATTTTCTTTCCGCCAACTTTATATTTCAGAATATGTCGAGTGTACAATAAAAGCACTATCCAAGCAATACTTCCCTAGCAATAACGATTTTTTGTATTTCAGAAGTGCCTTCACCTATAGTGCAAAGTTTAGCATCACGATAATATTTTTCTACGGGGAAATCTTTGGTATAGCCGTATCCGCCAAATATCTGCACTGCATCATTCGCAACTTTTACGGCAACTTCACTGGCATAGTATTTTGCCATGGCAGATTGTTTCGTCAGTTTTTGATGACGGTCTTTTAAATCACAAGCCTGATTCAGCAACATTTCTGCTGCCATGATTTCTGTTGCCATGTCTGCCAGTTTAAAACTGATTCCCTGAAAATTGGAAATGGGTTGATCGAATTGATGTCGTTCTTTCGAATATTGCAAAGCAGCTTCATAGGCGCCTTTTGCAATACCAACTGACAATGCTGCAATAGAAATTCTTCCGCCATCTAAAATTTTGAGTGCCTGCTTAAATCCATCACCAACTTCTCCAATTCTTTGTGCATCATTAATACGACAATGATCAAATATTAATTCAGTTGTTTCGCTGGCACGCATACCTAATTTATTTTCTTTTTTGCCTGCTTCAAAACCTTTCGTTTCGCGTTCTATGATGAAAGCCGTTGAATTATTACTCTTTCGCGGTTCGCCTGTTCGTACAATTACAACTGCAATATCACCACTTTTACCATGCGTGATCCAACTTTTTGTTCCGTTTAATATCCAATCATCACCATCTTTCACAGCTACTGTCTGCATATTGCCTGCATCGCTGCCTGTATTGGGTTCTGTTAATCCCCAGGCACCTATGAATTCACCAGTGGCTAATTTTGGTAAATATTTTTTCTTTTGTTCTTCATTTGCGAAACTGAGGATATGATTGGTACAAAGAGAATTGTGTGCTGCAACGCTTAAGCCTATTGAGCCGCAGACCTTTGCTATCTCCTGAATGATGGCACTATATTCGAAATAGCTTAATCCTGCACCGCCATATTCATGCGGTACAACAATTCCCATCATTCCCATTTTGCCTAATTGTTTAAAAATTTCTACAGGAAAAATCTGACTCTCATCCCATTCCATTACATGTGGCTTAATATATTGCTGTGCAAAATCTTTTGCAGTTTGTGCTACCTGCTGCGTTAATTCGCTTTTTTGAAAATTCATTGAATGATTTTAATTATAAACTAACAATTGTTAGTTTAACAAAAATAGCCTAATATTCTTCATTACCAAATCAAATTAGAATTATTCAATTTTGAGATACGGAACAATTTTCAAGTAAGTTTCTTCGGTAATAAAAATAATTTTCTTAAGGTCGTCCAACTTTGCAAATTTTCCGTGTTGGTTTCGGAAAATAACAATGGCTTTTGCAACATCCTTACTGATAAAGGGATTTTTACTCAACTCATAATCAGTTGCACTGTTAATATTTATTTTTTTGATGGTGGATGATTCAGTTTTTAAATAAGGGATGATGATTTGATAAATTGAATCAGTCATACCATAAGTCTCTTTTAATTGTTCCAACCTCCAAAAACCTCCTACTCTTTCTCTGAAATTAATGATGCGATATGGTAATGAATGACCAATGCCGGGTAGTTGCATCAACTGTTCTATTGTTGCAGTATTGATATCGACTATTCCAATATTTTTTTCTGCAACAGTTGATTGATTATTAAAATTATTTTGATGTAAGCTGTTTTCAGTATTTGCAATTCTTGCATAGGGAATGATCCTGTCTGCATCGATTTTTTGTAAACCCCATATTTTTCTGATGTCGTCAGGTTTATAAAATTTTCCACCTTTGCTGCGATAATTGAAAATGATATGAATTATTTTATCCTGAATTCCCAAACGCTTCCATCCATCAGCATCCAAAGTATTAGGGTCAAAATCAAATAATACAGATGTTGGTTCTGCTGTTTCACTGAATGTAATATCTGCTTTACTTCTTACTGAATCATTCTGTTTTTCATTTTGTTTCCATTTAAGCACTTGTTGCTGCAACTCTTCGTCAATAACAGGTTTTGATTTTTTTGGTTCGAACAAATAAGGGAGTGAAAGAAAAAATACGATCAACAGCAATAAAATAATTGCAGCAACTCTTTCTTTTCGCGAAAAAGTAAAATACTCTTTAATAATCCTCTTCATACAAAACAATTTTGTTAAGTAATCAAAGGAGACTATACATGCAATTGGATAATCAATCCGTCATGTGCCAAACGGATATGATCAGGGAGTGTTTTGTTGATGTCTTCATGCTTGCCTAACTGATGACTGATATGCGTAAAATAAACCTCGGGCACTTCTAATTCTGTTGCAAGGTCAACTGCTTCCTTCAAAGTGAAATGTGAAATATGTTTTTCTTTTCTCAACGCATTCAGCACCAAAACTTTTGAGCCTTTTATTTTTTTCTTTTCCTGTTCATCAATCCGGTTTGCGTCTGTAATATAAGTAAAATCTCCCATTCGAAAACCAAGTACAGGCATTTTTAAATGCCATACCAAAATCGGAATCACAGAAATGTCGCCGATCATAAAAGAAGTTTTATCAATTGTGTGAATATTGATTTGCGGAATACCCGGATAGGTTTTATCAGCGAAAACATAATAATATTCCCGTTTTAAAGCTTCAATGGTCAATGCATTTGCATATACTTCCATTGGTTTTTTCTGAATATAATTGTATGCCCTTACATCATCCAACCCTGCAATATGATCTTTATGCGGATGTGTAAATAAGACCGCATCTAATTTTTTATTATGGATGCGTAACATTTGATAACGAAAATCGGGAGTGGTATCGATCACAAAACTTGTTGTTGGCGATTCTACAAGAATGCTGCTCCTTAAACGACTATCATTGGGATCTGAAGAAGTACAAACTTCGCAATCACAAGCGATCATGGGAACACCACTGCTGGTTCCGGTTCCTAAAAATGTTATTTGTAATGAAGAAGAATGCACATGTAAATCTAAATCAAAAAATCGATGTATGTGATCAAACGATTGTTGCTTGATTTTTCACCACATCATCATACAATTTCTGGCTTTCGTGTGTTAGCTTATCAAAATCAATGTTGAGTTGAGGAATGAGTTCGAGTAAAGTATTGATACGTCCTTCTGCATCTAAAAATTTATTCAGCACCACGATCTTTCTTGCTTCCAATAAACACCAACCGCTTTGAAAGGTGCCGCGTTCGTAACGAACAACATATTCTGATTGCTCTAAAATATCTTCTAATTTATCTACATTATGCTGCGTGTATTTCATGATAATTATTCTTTCTGTCACTGATTCAAAGTTAAACCCAATCTGCACTTTATTGATTTTGATTTATCCACACAACATGAATAAAAGATGGCCTAATTAATTATTTGCTCTCCATTTTAATGATGGGTACGATCATTTCTTCCAGACTGATGCCGCCATGTTGAAAAGTATTCTTATAATAATTGGCGTAATGATTAAAATTATTGGGATAACAGAGATACTCATCTGTTTTTGCAAAAATAAATGATGAGTTTACAGTTGGTACAGGCAAACCCGCTTCCTTAGGATCTTTGAAAGCTAATACTTCTTTGGGTTCATAATTCAAGTTGCGTCCGTGTTTGTAACGAAGATTGGTTGTAGTCTGTTTGTCGCCGATAACTTTGCATGGCGTTTTTACTCTAACAGTACCGTGATCGGTTGCAACAATCAGTTTTATTTTTTTGTCTGCGATTTTTTTTAATGCCTGATGCAAAGCACTGTGTTCGAACCAACTTTTTGTTACACTACGATAACTAATTTCATCACCAGCCAATTCTTTCAACACTTCCATCTCTGTTCTGGCGTGACTAAGCATATCAACAAAATTATAAACGATGATATTCAAATCATTGTTTAATAAATTATGAATGTTACTAATTAAATTTTGTCCGTCGGTATGATTCAAAATTTTTGTATAACTTGTTCTGACATCATCTTTTTTTAAACGTTTTAACTGCGCACGAAAAAAATCTTCTTCAAATAAATTTTTACCACCTTCATCTTCATCATTCTTCCATTGTTCGCGAAATTGTTTCTCAATATCGATTGGTAACAATCCGCTGAAAATGGCATTGCGACTGTATTGTGTGGCAGTAGGCAAAATGGAATAAAACGTTTCTTCTTCTAAAATTCTGAAGCTTTCTGCAAAAATGGGCTGAATGGTCTTCCACTGATCGTAACGCAGATTATCGATCAAAATAAAAAAAGTAGGGATGCCTTTTTCAACGTGCGGCAATACTTTAAACTGCAATAAATTATGACTCATAATAGGCGCTTCTGCACTTTTTGGGTTCATCCATTTTGCATAATTTTTTGAGATAAACTTAAAGAATTCGGCATTGGCTTCTTCTTTTTGCGATGCGAATATTTCACGCATTTCGGGACTATCACTTTTTTCCATTTCCAATTCCCAATACACTAACTTTTTATAAATATCCATCCACTGATTAAAATCCGGATTATCATTCAAAGCCGTAAATAATTCTCTAAACTGCTGTTGATAAGAAGACGTTGTTTTTTCCGCCACCAACCTTTTATTATCAATAATTTTTTTGAGGCTTAACAAAACCTGATTGGGATTAACGGGCTTCAATAAATAATCGCTGATCTGGCTGCCAATGGCTTCATCCATCAAACGTTCTGTTTCATTTTTAGTGATCAACACAACAGGAATATGTTGTTTGATCTCTTTAATTTTTGCCAATGTTTCCAATCCTGAAATACCCGGCATGCTTTCATCCATCAGAATCACATCAGCAAAATTATTTTTTACAAATTCTATCGCATCAAATCCATTATTGAAAGTAATTACTTCATACCCCTTGCTTTCCAAAAATAGCTTTTGCGATTGCAGGCTTTCAATCTCATCATCAACCCAAATAATTTTTGCGACGGCCATTTTATTATTTTATTTTTTGTTTATCAGCTTTGGTATTTCATAGCAACTTCGTTGTGTCACTCACTTGTACTGAAGTACATCAATCAACATCAAAATAACACAAACTAATTAAGAGTAGAAATCAAATCAATAAAGAAGAAATTTATTTTCGGGCAAATAGTTAAATATAGTTTCAAATTTATTCTATCCGCACACAAATAGTACATTTGACTTACTGCTTTAACAAAGCAGCAACAAGTATGGTCACCAAACGAAAAATCATCAACGATCCGGTATACGGTTTCATCACAATCAATCATTCGTTGATCTTTGATATTCTTGCACATCCTTATTATCAGCGTCTGCGACGTATCCATCAAATGGCGCTTGCTTATCTCGTTTATCCCGGTGCCGTGCATACGAGATTACACCACTCTTTGGGAGCCTACCATTTAATGGGCAATGCCATCAATGAATTAAGAAGTAAAGGAACAGAAATAACAGAAGAAGAAGAAATTGCCGCTAAAGCGGGAATACTATTACATGATGTTGGTCACGGCCCTTTTTCTCATGCATTGGAGAATGAATTGGTACAAGTGCAACATGAAGATATCAGTCTGCAAATAATGCAAGCGATGAATGAAGATTTGCAGGGAAGATTAAAAATGGCCATTGAAATTTTTACCAATCAATATCCGAAAAAATTTCTGCATCAACTTATCAGCGGGCAGGTTGATGTTGATCGCATGGATTATTTAACCAGAGACAGTTTTTTTACCGGTGTAAGTGAAGGTGTGATTGGTTATGACAGGATTTTAAAAATGCTGGTAGTTCATAACAATGAATTGATGGTAGAAGAAAAAGGCATTTACAGTATTGAAAAATTCTTGGTGGCAAGGCGGCAAATGTATTGGCAAGTGTATCTGCATAAAACTGTTCTATCTGCCGAAAAAATGCTCGTGAATATTTTAAAAAGAGTTAGAGAAATAAGTAACCATGGAATAGAAGGTTTAACAACAGGCGGCGCAACAGATTTCTTTTTATATCAGTTTGACGGAAAAATGAACAGAGAAACATTAGACAGGTTTTGTGAATTAGATGATATTGATTTTTCTTTTGCTGTGAAACGATGGAGTAATCATCCTGATTTTGTATTAAGTGAATTATGCAAAAGATTATTAAATCGCCAATTATTAAAAATACATCTGCAGGCAGAGCCGTTTAATGAAAAAGAAGTACAGGAGAAATTAATAGCTGCCGCTCATCAATTAAACATCTCACCGAAAGATGCTGAATACTTTGTTTTTACCGGAGAAGCCAATAATACGATGTATAAAACCGAAGACGAAAGGATCAATATTTTGTTTAAAGACGGCATGGTGAAAGATATTTCAGCCATTGACAATCCTTTGATACATCAAACTATTTCGGCTCCCGTTAAAAAATTTTATATTTGTTCGCTCAATTAGCTTGCAGGTAACCGTTCATGAAAATAATTAGGCTCGTGAACTTAAAATTAATTTATGCAATTTACTGCCGCCCAAATAGCTTTACTCATCCAAGGAAAAACAGAAGGTGATGCATCTGTAGCTGTTTCTTCTTTTGGTAAAATTGAAGAAGCACAGGAAGGAGAATTGGCTTTTCTTGCCAATCCGAAATATGAAGAATATTTGTACACTACCAAAGCATCAATTGTATTGGTGAATGAAGATCTTGAGTTAAAAGAAAATATTTCTGCCACATTAATCCGTGTTCCTGATGCTTATTCTGCCTTTGCTACATTACTTACAAAATATCAGGAAATTGCCACACAACAATTAAGCGGTATTCAGCAACCCAGTTATATTTCGCAGTCTGCAAAATTAGGTGAAAATATTTTTGTTGCAGCTTTCAGTTACATTGGAGAAAATGTTAAGATTGGCAACAATGTAAAATTATTTGCCGGAGTTTTTGTGGGAGATAATGTTAGCATTGATGACAATACAATTTTACAACCGGGTGTAAAAATTTATCATAATTGTATTCTCGGAAAAAATGTAACCATTCATGCAGGTACAGTAGTCGGAAGCGATGGTTTTGGTTTTGCTCCATTAGCTGATGGTTCTTTCAAAAAAATACCTCAGATAGGAAATGTAATTATTGAAGATTTTGTTGAAATAGGTTCTAATACAACTATTGATCGTGCAACGATGGGTTCAACAATTATAAAAGCAGGAGCCAAATTGGATAACCTGATTCAAATTGCTCATAACGTTGAAGTGGGCAATAATACAGTAATTGCTGCGCAGGCCGGAGTTAGCGGCAGCACTAAATTAGGAACGAATGTGATGATTGGCGGACAAGCAGGCATCGTTGGTCATATCAGTATTGCAGATGGAAGTAAAATCAACGCACAAAGTGGTGTTACTAAATCTATCAAATCGAATAATACAACCGTAACAGGAACTCCTGCTTATGATTATACAGCAGCACTCCGCAGTCAGGCATCAGGACGTAATCTCCCTGAATTAGAGAAAAAAGTATTGGAATTAGAAAAGTTGGTGCATCAATTATTAGCTGAAAGGGTAACGAATGCCGAATAAACATTCTTTCAACTATTTTTGCCGAATAATCCTTTGAAAGTACAAGTGTGTCACGAAAGGATTCCTTTGGAATTACGCAACAACAATTTGGAAAATTGAAGCAGCTCATATCATAAATTACAAATAAACAAGAATGGACAGCAATTTTAATCCCGATAAACAACATACGCTTGGAACTGCCATCAATATTAGCGGAACCGGATTACACACTGGTGTATTAGTGGATATGACTTTAAGGCCCGCTAACCCGGGTTTTGGCATTCAGTTCCAGAGAATTGATCTACCGAATCAACCATTGATCAAAGCCGATTGTGATCTGGTAACTGATACTTCACGCGGAACAACATTACAAGTTGGTGATGCCAAAGTAAGTACCGTTGAACATGTATTGGCTGCAATGGTTGGAATGGGCGTTGATAATGTTTTGATTGAATTAAATGGACCAGAAGTTCCGATCATTGACGGCAGCTCAGAACCTTTTGTTGAATTAATTGAAGAGGCCGGTGTACTGGAACAGGAGGCTTCTAAAGCCTGGTACAGCTTGGATGAAAATATTTATCATTACGATGAAAGCAAGCGTGTGGAAATGGTTGCGTTGCCAGCAGTGGATTATCAGATAACTACACTAATAGATTTTAACAGCCCGGTTTTAGGAACACAACATGCAGGTTTAAAAACCATTAAAGATTTTAAAGCAGAAATTGCTCCTTGTCGAACCTTTTGTTTTTTGCATGAGTTGGAAATGTTGTTGGATCATGATTTGATAAAAGGTGGTGATATTAATAATGCAATTGTAGTAGTTGATAAGCCTGTTACAAATGAAGAAATGACGAGGTTGGCAAAAGCATTTAAACGCGATAAGATCGAAGTAAAAACAGAAGGCTATTTGAATAACCTGGAATTACGCTTCCCAAATGAACCTGCCAGACATAAATTATTGGATGTGATTGGTGATCTCGCATTGATAGGTTATCCCATTAAAGCAAGGATTATCGCTAATAGACCGGGACACAGCACCAATATTGAATTTGCTAAAAAAATCAAACAGTACATCAAAAAGAATAAGCACATGAAAGATGTGCCTGTGTACGATCCTACCATACCGCCTGTTTTCAATCTTGAAAAGATTGAAAAAACCTTACCGCACCGTTTTCCTTTTTTATTAGTTGATAAAATAACCGAATTAACAGATAATTATATTATCGGGATTAAAAATGTAACTTTTAATGAGTGGTTTTTTCAAGGGCATTTTCCAAATAATCCAGTTATGCCCGGTGTATTACAGATAGAAGCTTTGGCTCAAACAGGCGGAATTCTTTGTATCAATGCCATGCATGAAGGGCAGTACGATACCTATTTTTTAAAGATCGATAATTGCAAATTCAAACAGAAAGTGATACCCGGTGATACCATGATTCTGAAAATGGAGCTGATTTCTCCTATCAGAAGAGGTATTTGCGAAATGAAAGGAACCGTTTATGTAGGCGGCAAGGTTGCCACCGAAGCCAATTTAGTGGCTCAAGTTGTAAGGAGAACTTAAAGCCTAAAATATCCTTAATAAGTATATTTTTGCAGCGCCGGCTGAAATCTGGCATCTTTTTTATTGCTACTGATGTCTTATGCAAACAACAGTAGCCCCAAAACCAAGAAACAGGATGACCCATCCCTACACGTACATAGATCCTAATGCATGGATTGCGCCAAACGTTAAGATCGATCCTTTTACTGTAATTCATGGCGACGTCCAGATCGGCGAAGGAACATGGATTGGAAGTAATGTAACCATCATGGACGGTACAAGAATCGGCAAGAACTGCCGTGTATTTCCGGGCGCTGTATTAGGAGCCATTCCACAGGACTTAAAATTCAATGGAGAAAAGACAACAGTAGTAATTGGAGATAATACAACCATTCGTGAATTCGTTACCATCAATCGTGGTACTGACGATCGCGGAAAAACCAAAGTAGGTAATAATTGTTTGATCATGGCTTACAGCCACATTGCCCACGATTGCATCATTGGCAATAATTGTGTTTTAAGCAATAATGCAACTTTAGCAGGGCATGTTACAGTTGACGATTGGGCATGGATCGCTGGTGTGAGCGCAGTGCATCAATTTGTACACATTGGTCAGCACGCATATATTGCAGGAGGAAGTTTGGTGAGTAAAGATGTTCCTCCTTATATCAAAGCCGTACGTAATCCTTTAAGTTACGGAGGTGTGAACAGTGTTGGATTAAAACGACGTGGTTTTGAATTGGAAAGCATTAATTGTATTCATGATATTTACCGTATCATTTTTAATAAAGGATTAAACACTACACAGGCACTCGAATTTATTGAAGAAGAATTACCAGCCAGTGATGAAAGAGACGAAATCGTAACTTTTATTCGCGAAAGTGTTCGTGGTATCATCAAACGTTCCACCAAAGGCAGCGGAGAAGAAGAATAATATTCTGCCGAACTAAAAATTATTTTTTTGTATGACGATCCAACTCACTGATGCCGGCAAAAGATTTAACCGGGATTGGATATTTCGTCATGTTACTTACAATTTTTACGGAGGAAAATCTTATGCCATTACAGGCCCAAACGGAAGTGGCAAAAGCACTTTACTGCAAGCCATTGCAGGAAGTATGAATATGAGTGAAGGAATTTGTGAATCGCTGATTGTTGATCGCAAATTAGAAGATGGCGAAATCTACAAATACATTGCAATAGTTGCACCTTATTTGGAAGTGATAGAAGAGATGAGTGCTAAAGAATTTTTATTGTTTCATGCTTCATTCAAACCATTGCTTTCTTCTGTAACGATCGATGAAGTAATAAAAATCATTGGCTTAGAAAAAGCTGCTGATAAACAAATACGTTATTATTCTTCAGGCATGAAACAAAGAGTGAAGCTGGCACAGGCCATTTTTTCTGATGCGCCGGTTTTGCTATTGGATGAACCTTGTACCAATTTGGATAAAACAGGATACGATCTATATCATCAACTCATCAATAATTATTGCAGTAATAAATTAATTATTGTAAGTAGTAATGATGAAAAGGAAATGGATTTTTGTGAAGAGAAGATTTCCATCATGGATTATAAATAGCTGCTTTTTTTGTTTCAGTACAAGAGTGCGACGCAACAAAATTTTAATTGAAATACAAAAGCTCGTCAAATAAATCTTCTATCTCCTGCTCGCAATCAATAAATTCAAATCTGTAAACTTCAAATCGAATTTTTGGCTGATATAAAAATCGGTCAATGCGCCTTTGAACAGATAAATGCCTTCGCGTAAATTAAAATTATGCCAAACCATTTCTTCCATGCCTCCTTCGTCGCTGATGGTTAATAATAATGGCATCAAAACATTGCTGATGGCCTGACTTGCAGTTCTTGCAAAACCACTTGGGATATTAGGAACACAATAATGGATCACATCATGTTTTACATAAGTTGGTTTTTCATGCGTGGTCAATTCACTTGTTTCGAAACAACCGCCACGATCTATAGCAACATCAATGATGATACTTCCGGGACGCATCGCCGCCACCATTTCTTCAGAAACAACAACAGGTGCACGACCAAATTCATTGCTTAAAGCACCAACTGCAACTTCACAGGTTTTTAATTGTTTTGCTAAAATACGCGGCTCTAAAACGCTTGTCCAGCAACGTTGTCCGAGATTATTCTGTAATTGTTTTAAGCGATACACATCATTATCAAACACTTTAACACTTGCACCCAATGCCAATGCATTGCGTGTTGCAAATTCACCTACGATACCTGCGCCAATAATAACCACTTTTGTTGGCGGAATACCGCTGATGCCGCCCAACAACACTCCTTTGCCTTTATTAAAACTGCTGAGATATTGTCCGGCAATCAGCATCAATGCGCTTCCAGCAATCTCACTCATACTGCGAACGATGGGATAAGTGCCGCTGTCATCTTTTAAATTTTCAAAACTCAATGCAGTAATTCTTTTCTCCATCATCGTTGCAACAATTTCTGTTTTCAATGCTGAATGATGAATGGGAGAAATAATGGTTTGATTGAGTTGCAACAAGTTCATATCTTCTTCAACAACGGGTGCACTTTTAACTAAGATGGGTGCTTTGTACACTTCTGCTTTTTCGTATAATATCCTTGCTCCAGCTTCGCTGTAATCTTTATCGGTGTAATTACTTCCTTCGCCTGCTTTATGTTCCACTGCAACACTATGCCCGTTGCTGACCAGCACACCAACAGCTTCAGGAGTTAAAGCGATGCGGTTTTCCTGAAATGCAAATTCTTTTGGAATACCGATATGCAGTTCGGCACCTTTTGCTTTTATATCAAGTGTTTCTTCTAAAGTTTCATAACTGAATGAAGTGGATATAACGGGTTTTGTAAGAGCCATTGTTTAAAAGGTTTGAAATTGCTGATTGAAGATTTGTATTTAGTGAAGTTACTTTATTTAAATAATAATTGCGAAGTAGATGATTTATCGCTGCTCAACTGTGTACAATCTTCGAGTATTTGCATCTAACAATTCGATGTGAACATTAAAAACATCATCCGGCAAAAGTGAAGCGGCTTTTTCGGGCCATTCAATGAAACACAAATTTTTGCTGAACAAAGCATCTTCAATCCCTGCCTGAATGGCTTCTTCCTCATCCTTCAAACGATACCAGTCCATGTGAAAGATGCTGCCAGAAAAAGGGCTTTGATATTCGTTGATAATGGCAAATGTGGGGCTGCTGATGCTGTCTTTCACTTCCAACAATTCGCATAAAGCATGGATGAAAGTGGTTTTACCTGCACCCATGGGCGCATGAAAAGCCCAAATTTTATTTTGCTTTCCTTCCTTCCATAAAAGTTTAGCAACCTGATTGATCTGTCCCAGTTCAAAAATTGCATCCATGCGGCAAAGATATTTCTATGATGGTAAGATGAGAATTTTATTAGTTGGTAAATTTGTGAGGAAAGTCATTGCTATTTGTCAGAAGATGATACATTTTTGAGCAAATTGTAAAGTTGCAGAAAAATCAATCATACAAGTGTGATGGAACGATACAAAGTACTGGTACGTTTGCCGGCCTCATAAAAATAATTGAACCATGGAGAAAGTGAATTTAAAAGTTGAAGGGATGAGCTGCACCAATTGTGCATTGACGATCGACAAATATCTGAAGAGCGAAGGTTTGCAAAATGTGAAAGTGAATTTTATTGGTGGTGATGTAAGTTTTGAAATGAATGGGAATATCACGCAACAAAAAATCGAGAAAGGAATTAATTCTTTAGGTTATCATGTGCACCATGAGCATGGAGAACATGACCATCATGGTCATGACCACAGCGGAGGTTCTCTGCCTTTTAAAAATCATTTGCAGCGTTTTTGGTTCTGTATCATTTTCACATCACCATTGATGCTGCACATGTTGCCCGGTTTTCATATTCATGTGCTGATGAACCCTTATGTTCAATTGGCATTAACGATTCCCGTTTACATTGTTGGTATGGATTTTTTTGGCAGAAGTGCGATCAAAAGTTTATTCTCAGGTATTCCGAACATGAATGTGTTGATTGCTTTAGGATCAAGCGCTGCATTCGGTTACAGCCTCTACGGCTTATTCGTGAGTAATAGCAGTAATTATTTATTTTTTGAAACAGCCTGTACCACCATCACATTAGTTTATTTAGGAAATTGGATGGAAGATGCCTCAATTGAGAAAACACAAGCTGCATTAAAAAGTTTAGCGAAGAGCCAGAAAGTGATGGCGAATATGATCGCTTTTGATGATCAGCATCATGAACAAATTTTTCAGGTTGAAAGCACTGCTTTGCATGTGGGTGATTTGGTTTTGATCCGTAATGGCGAACATGTTCCTATGGATTCAAAAATATTATGGGGCGAAGCCAATGTGAATGAAGCCATCATTACCGGAGAAAGCGTTCCTGTTGAAAAGAAAATAAAAGATCAACTCATCGGCGGAAGTATTTTAGAAAGCGGCACTGTAAAAGCGCAGGTGACTGCTGTTGGTGAAGACACAGTTCTTTCCAATATTTTAAAATTGGTAAAAGAAGCACAAACAGAAAAGCCTCCTGTACAACAAATGGCAGATAAGATCAGCGCCATATTTGTTCCAACAGTAGTAAGCATTGCATTGCTAACATTAGCAGTCAATTATTTTTTTGTCGATAAAAGTTTTGGCGACAGCTTATTAAGAAGTATAGCAGTTTTGGTTATTTCTTGTCCCTGCGCCATGGGTTTAGCAACGCCGGCCGCTGTAGCAGTGGGTTTGGGGCGAGCAGCAAAAAATGGTATCCTTTTTAAAAATGCCAGAAGCCTTGAAATTTTCAAGGACATTAAGCAAGTTGTATTCGATAAAACAGGAACGCTCACAACCGGAAAATTTGCAATTGAAAATTTTAAATCAGAAATAATTGAAGATGATTTTAAACGTATTGCTTATTCACTTGAAAAATATTCTAATCATCCTGTTGCGAAAGCCATTACTAATGAATGGAAAATAAAAGATGAAATTCACTGGGCTTCTGTTGAAGAAGTAAAAGGGTTAGGCATCAAATCAAAAGACAAAGATGGCAATGATTATTTTGCCGGTTCCTATACGATCGCAGCTTCTTTTTCAAAAGATGATGCGCACAATATTTATATCATTCGTAACAATGAATTAATTGGATGGATTGATGTTGCGGATGAAATAAGATCGGAAGCAAAACAGGTGATCGCTTTATTGAAATCTAAAAATATCAAGACCATTTTATTGAGTGGCGACAGAAAAGACAAATCACAGAAAGTTGGGGATTATCTCGGCATTGATGAAGTGGTTGCAGAACAAACACCTGAACAAAAATTAGAAAAGATCGCGGCATATACGGCCATTGCACCTACTGCAATGGTTGGTGATGGCATCAATGATGCACCGGCATTAGCGAAAGCAACAGTTGGTATTTCTTTAAGCGATGCATCGCAGGTTGCTATGCAAAGTGCGCAGGTTGTTTTAATGAATCACGGTTTAAAACACATGCCATTGGCGTTGGGTTTAGGCAAGCATACCTACCTCACCATCAAAGGAAATTTATTCTGGGCATTTGCTTATAATATTGTTGCCATTCCCGTTGCTGCAATGGGATTTTTAAGTCCAACATTCGGTGCGTTAATTATGGGATTGAGTGATGTGGTACTTGCCATTAATTCTCTTTCGCTGAATTTTAAGAAAGTGGTTTGATGAGTTGTATCTTCATTTCACAAAATGATCTCAGCAAAACAAACACTTCAAAACTATTGGGGCCATTCTTCTTTTCGCGGAGAACAGGAGAAAATAATTGAATCTGTTCTCGAAGGAAAAGACACACTGGCTTTATTGCCAACGGGTGGTGGTAAATCTATTTGCTTTCAGATTCCTGCTTTGATGAAAGAAGGGTTGTGTTTGGTGATCTCTCCATTGATCGCATTGATGAAAGATCAGGTTGAAAATCTTCAAAAGCATGGAATATCGGCTATTTCACTGCACAGCGGATTAACTTATTACGAAGTAAAAAAAGTGTTGGAGAATGCAGTTCATGGTGATTATCAATTTTTATACGTATCCCCCGAACGTTTAGAAACAAATCTTTTCAAAGAATTTTTGCATTCCTTACATATCAGTTTACTTGCTGTTGATGAAGCACATTGCGTTTCTCAATGGGGCTATGATTTTCGTCCCCCATATTTGCGTATTGCAAACCTGAGGGAAGAATTACCAAAAGTTCCGCTCATTGCATTAACGGCATCTGCCACTCCTATTGTTCAAAAAGATATCGTTGCGAAATTAAAATTAAACCAACCTAATATTTTTATTGAATCATTCGAAAGAAATAATCTCTCTTATTCTGTTTTTAAAGTTGACAGCAAGATCAATAAAATAATCGAGATACTCAGTAATGTAAAAGGTAGCAGCATTATTTATTGCAGGAACAGAAGGCAAACAAAGAATGTTACTGATCTGTTACAACTGCAAAACATTTCAGCAGATTTTTATCACGCAGGTTTAGCACAGGACGAAAGAAGCAATAAACAAAATAAGTGGATCAATAATGAAACAAGGGTTATGGTTTGCACCAATGCTTTCGGCATGGGCATTGATAAATCTGATGTAAGAATCGTGATCCATTATGACACACCTGATTGCTTAGAAAATTATTATCAGGAAGCAGGAAGAGCAGGGCGTGACAGTAAGAAAGCTTATGCTGTTCTATTATATCAAACAGAAGATATTAAAGACCTGAAAAGCTTACCTGATTTACGTTTCCCTTCAATATTAGAAATAAAAAATGTATACCAATCCATCGCAGATCATTTACAAATTCCTGTTGGTTTGGGTGAGGGGAATTATTATGATTTTGATCTGAGTGGGTTCAGTAAGAATTTTAAATTGGATAGTTTTCTGGTCATGAATATTTTAAAAGTTTTGGAACAGGAAGGTCATTTGACTTTTTCCGAAAATATTTTTCTTCCGACACAGGTACAATTTACTGCAGATAAAGATATTTTGAATGATGCCGAGAGAATGTTTCCGCAAACAGCCGATGTGATGAAATGTTTACTGCGCACTTATGAAGGCATTTATGATAACCGCGTTTCCATCAATGAAAAACAAATTGCAAAATTGTGCAAGTTGCCTTATGAAAAAATTTATATCGACCTGCAGGAACTACATTCAATAGGTATCATCGAATATTTGCCACAAAAAGAAACACCGCAAATTCATTTTATTTTAAATCGTGCACCGGCAAAAACATTACACATTAATCAGGATGCTTATTTGCAGCGCAAGAAACAATACACCGATCGTGTTGAGAAAATACTTGATTACTTAAAATTGGAAACTGCTTGTCGCAGTAAATTCATTGCCGATTATTTTACTGAAATTAAAAATGAGAATTGCGGCATTTGTGATAATTGTTTGAAACAAAAAAAGCCTGACCTCACAACAAATGATTTTAAAACAATTGAAGAATTGATTTATGCAACCATTCCTGCTCAGGGAATAAATGTGAAAGAGTTATTTATTGAATTAAATGAAATTAAAAAAGAAGATTTTTGGAAAGTGTTTCAAATGCTACAGGATGAAAAGAAGATTTTAGCAGATGAAAGAGGTTTTATAAAAAAAATCGAACATTGATCTACACTTGAAGAGTGCGATTCATTCACTGAATGAATCGAAGGCAACAGCCGATGCCACCTGCATTTCAGTCGGTCTCATTCATAATATCTGCACACAAATCATCCTTTTTAACAAAAGATTGCAGTCTATTGGCTGTAACTTGGCATAGTTTTATCTTTATATCACGTAAAAAAATAGAATCATGGAAGGAAAAAAATATAAAATACTGCTTTGTGAAGACGATACCAACCTTGGTATGGTTTTAAAAAATTATTTAGAGCTGAATGAATACGATGTTATTCTGGAACGCGACGGAAGATTGGGCTTGGCTGCTTTTCAACGCGAAAAATTCGATATCTGTTTATTGGATGTGATGATGCCGAATGTAGATGGTTTTGCATTGGCTGAAGAAATACGCGATGTGGATCCTGATATGCCTTTATTCTTTTTGAGTGCCAAAACAATGAAAGAAGATATCATTCAGGGCTACAAATTGGGTGCGGATGATTATATCACCAAACCTTTTGACAGTGAAGTGTTGTTGCTGAAAATAAAAGCGATCTTAAAACGTAATGAAGAAGATAACAGGATCAGTGATAATATTGAGTTTGATCTGGGCTTCTATCATTTCAATCCGAAACTGCGTGAATTGATCCATGAAGGAAAAACACAAACATTATCTCCCAAAGAAAATGAGTTGTTGAAAATGTTGGCAGAACATAAAAATGATCTGTTACCGAGAGAACGTGCATTGAAGAAAATCTGGGGCAGCGATACTTATTTCAACGGAAGAAGCATGGATGTTTATATTGCTAAGCTTCGTAAATATTTAAAAGATGATGTGAATATTGAGATCGTAAATATTCACGGTAACGGATTTAGATTAGTTGCGCCTTAGTAGAAATAATTTTCAAAAGAAATAAAAAAGCCTCATGAAATTCATGAGGCTTTTTTATTAACTAAATAAATTTGGCTGATTGCCTTTGGGTACAGACTTTCCCAAATGATTATATGCTTTCGCTGTAACTTCTCTGCCTCGTGGTGTCCGTTGCATAAAACCTTCTTGAATTAAAAAAGGTTCATACACTTCTTCAATGGTCCCTGCTTCTTCACCAACGGCTGTTGCAATAGTAGTAAGGCCTACAGGACCACCTTTGAATTTTTCGATAATGGTGGTGAGAATGCGATTATCCATTTCATCCAAACCATGTTCATCCACATTCAAGGCTTTGAGTGCATGTTGTGTGATGCCGATATCGATTGCCCCATCATTCAATACTTGTGCAAAATCTCTTACTCTTCTTAATAAACTGTTGGCTATACGTGGTGTGCCGCGGCTGCGTCTGGAAATTTCTCCTGCTGCTTCCGTTGTAATAGAAGTGTTTAAAATGGCTGCACTTCTTTCGATTATTTTTTTAAGCGTTTCGGCATTATAATATTCCAATCTTGATTTGATACCGAAACGTGAGAGCAACGGTGCTGTTAATAATCCGCTTCTTGTTGTTGCACCAACCAAAGTGAACGGATTCAAATTAATTTGTACTGATCTTGCATTCGGGCCAGTATCGATCATGATATCGATTCTGAAATCTTCCATTGCCGCATACAAATATTCTTCCACCACAGTGCTTAAACGATGTATCTCATCAATGAATAAAACATCATTGGGTTCTAAATTGGTGAGTAATCCTGCCAGATCACCCGGCTTTTCAATAACAGGACCTGAAGTTTCTTTAATGTTTACACCGAGTTCATTTGCTACAATTCTGCTGAGTGTTGTTTTCCCCAAACCCGGAGGACCATGAAATAAAATATGATCCAATGCCTCGCCACGGATCTTAGCTGCTTTGATGAAGATGATGAGATTTTCTATCAATTGCGGCTGACCTGAAAAATCTTCTAACTCTTTTGGACGAATGGTGTTCTCAAATTCTTTATCCGCCAGATTCAGATTTTCTTTATCACTATTTAAATTCGGATTTGCCATATCGGCTCAAATCTACAAAAACTATTGGTGCCTCCTTTTGCAACTTTTATTTACAATAGTTGTTTATTTTTTAAACAAGCAATAGTAAATTAATATTACTGTTGTTGCGTCGCATTCTTGTACTATATAACTTTATTCACCAAAAATAAATTTTATGAAAATCGGTATCATCGGATCAGGCATTGTTGGTCAGGTTTTGGCCAAAGCCTTTAACAACGAAGGATATACTGTTCAATTAGGGACACGTAACACTTCAAAAGAAGAAGTAGTAAAATTTAAAAATGCTAATCCAAAAATCGCCATTGGCACATTCGGAGAGACTGCTTCCGCAGCTGAATTGATCGTGCTGGCAGTTGGCGGCACTGCAGCGCTTGATGCCATTACATTGGCAGGAAAAGAAAATTTCACAAACAAAGTTGTGATTGATGCCACGAATCCTATTGCTGCAGAGCCTCCGGTAAAAGGTGTGTTGAAATTTTTTACAGATTACAATAATAGTCTGGCAGAAAAAATTCAGTCTGCAATTCCCGAAGCTAAAATTGTAAAAGCATTCAGTTGCGTGGGCAATGCATTCATGTACAAACCAAAATTTCCAGGTGGCAAGCCAAGCATGTTCATTGCGGGCAATGATGCAGATGCTAAAAAAACAGTTACTGATATTCTTACTTCATTTGATTGGGAGACGGAAGATATGGGTACCATTGAAGCTGCACGCGCCATTGAGCCATTGTGTATTTTGTGGTGCTTACCGGGCTTTACAAAAAATCAATGGGGACATGCATTCAAATTATTGAAATTGTAATGATGCCAAATTTGTTGCTGTACAAGTGTGCGACGCAACTCTGATGCCATGAAAACAAAAGTTTGAACCATAAATAATCCGCAATCATGATTGCGGATTATTGTTTTTATTTATCAGAAGGCTGTTCTGTTGCTGCTTTTTCGCCACCCGGATTAAATGGTCCGTGACAAGTTGAGAACATTAGGAGAAAAACAAATACTATTAAAAAAGATAAAATAGCGGTGCCACCGAAATTTACTTTTACTTTTTCGTCGTTTTGGTGTGACATGATTCATTGATTTTATTCAAGCAAATTACTGAAAAAATTATTTGGCAAATTGCATCAGTTGCAAAATAATATCAGGGTCCGGGCAGTTTTGCAGATATTCTTCTCTTTCGCTCCTTTTGCAAACGCCCGGATAGTCGCCGTTGTAATTACCCATGTTTAAAATAATTTGAAAATGCAAATGCGGCGGCCAGTTACCGTTTTCATTTGCAGCACCAAAATGCCCGATCGTTTCGCCCATGCTCACAAACTTTCCTTCTTTTAAATGTTGAATATCTTTTAAAGAAAGATGGCCGTATAAAATATAAAAATTTTTTGCTTTGATCTGATGTTGTAAAATAATGGTGGCACCATAATCACCAAAATGATCATTGAATGCAAAACTGTGTATCACACCGCCCAAGGGCGCAAATACAGGCGTATCGTGCTTTCCCCAAATATCAATACCTAAATGTAAACGTCTTGGTTCATCGGCATTAAACACTTCACTTCTTGCATACAAGCTTCTTAATTCATCATAACCGCCAATGCCATACGTTGCATTTGCAGATAATAATTGTTGATCGATGTATTCAGAAAATTTTTCTGTATCATTAAATATCGAAGCAGTAAGTGATGTATTTTTTTCTGTAAGATCCATCCACAACAATTTATTTATTGCAGGTTTAAAGGGAACAACCGCATGAAAAATATGTTGGTATTGTTTAAGTAGGCTGATCATCTCACAAAAGTACATCTCTACCTGCTGAAATTGTATTCATTTCTTTTGATCCAGTTTTGTTCACCCATGAATTTAACTTCTTTCCGATTGATGAATTGTTTACTGCTGATGAGATACACATGTTTCAGTATGGCCTTTTTATTATCGTTGCCGTCAATGCCATTTCTTTCAGTTTCTATTTGAATACTTCCGTCAGTATTTATTTTTTTTAGTGAAACAGTTGCTTGATCTAACATAGTTCCGTTGGATTTTATCTGCAAAGTATCACTGCCATTGGATTTCGGCTCATTGGGATATTGATACGAAAAAATAATCTGATTGTTATTTTTTGTATCGATACTGATCGAAACATTTGCCGGCATTGTGTAAGGTTTACCGCTGCTGTAATCTAAATAAGTAAGTGTACCCTTCCAGTTTCCAAGTACAGGCTTAAAATCATAGACTGATACACTTGGCTCTGTTTGAATAAATCTCAAGGAAAACAAAATTGTAAAAAGGAATCTTATCATATAATGTTTTCCCCTTTAACAACTCATTTCCATTTTAGTTCGATCAATTCTTTGGCGTAAATTTAATCACAGTATTAGCAATCGGTTTTACCGTTTGCAGATATTTAAAGATGGCATACAAATCCGGCTCTTTCATTTTCGAATACATCATCCATGGCATAATTGAATTGAACTCTTTTTCACCCATTGTTGGTGAATGAAATGATGTATCCTGATAAGCCTTAAATCGCTTGATAAACATTTCTGCAGTCCATGCTTTCAATCCATTGACATCCTGTGTGAGGTTAGCAGAACGAACAATCCCTGATGGCAGTACAAATTCTCTTCCGCCACCAAACGCAAGCTCCTCAATAATTTGACCCTTCTTATCTTTTGTATGACATTCTCTGCAGGCCGATGCAGTGATCATATATTTCCCATAAGCAATCGTGTCTGATTCCGGTGGCCTCTTCTGTAAATTTGCTTTTTGTGGAATTAGATGTTGAATTATACTGAAAGGGAAATCTGCTTTTGATTTAGGCACATCGTTTTTTATCGGCGCCAAAGTTCTGATATAAGCAATGATGGAATAAATATCTTCTCTATCCAATTGTCCATAATAATGATAAGGCATCACAGGAAATAAGGCATCATCATTTCTATCAACGCCTGTTGTGATGGTCCTGAATATTTCTCCATCTGTCCAGTCACTTAATTTATAAGGTGTGATATTTCTGGAATAAAACACACCCGGAAAACCATAACGTTGGTCAAATCTTTCACCACCTTGTCCTTCTGTTCCTTCAACCATCGGGCCTGCAAATTTTGTCCAGTCCCTATGAGAATGGCAATCCATACAAACAGTAACAGAATTCGCTAAATATTTACCGCGTTCAATTCTTTCGGGTGTTCGTTCTACTGTTATATTTTCAGGCTTCCCAACATTGGGTAAGAAATAGGAAACATAAGAAATAATTACTGCGATAATGATTACAATTGCTGCAAGCAGGTACAGCAAGACCTTTAGGATCTTTTTCATGGCGTTAGGTTTGGTGAAAAATGCCAAACAAAATAAAAATTAGATTTTAATTATGCAATAGTCTTACAATAAAAAACCCCGGCTTAAAAGTCGGGGCTATTCAGTCGGGGTATACAACAGGGGTAATTAAAAAGTGATTCTTTCTTTATTTTATATCACCACGTTGATCATCTTTCCTTTTACAAAAATTATTTTCTTCGGCGCTTTGCCTTCTAACCATTTTTGAACCGTTTCATTTGCGAGAACAATCGGTTCTACTTCTGGTTGAGAAATATTAATATCCAAAGAAAGCGTTGTACGTAATTTACCATTGATACTTACCGGATATTCTTTGGTTGATTCTGCAACATATTTTGCTTCGAATGTTGGAAAAGTCGCATCCAGAATAGATCCTGTGTTACCCAATGCTTTCCATAATTCTTCTGCAATATGCGGTGCATAAGGAACGAGCATAATTAAAACAGGTTCCAATACTTCTCTTTTATTGCATTTCAGATCAGCCAATTCATTTACACAAACCATGAATGCAGATACAGCTGTATTGAAAGAAAAACGTTCTGTATCATCTTCAATTTTCTTGATGGTCTTGTGCAATGTTTTTAATTCTTCAGCAGTGGCTTTTTCTTCGTTCCAGACTTTGCCCTTCAATTCATCAAAGAACAAACGCCATAATTTTTTTAAGAACCGATGAACGCCTTCAATTCCTTTTGTATCCCATGGTTTACTTTGCTCCACCGGACCTAAAAACATTTCATACATGCGGAAAGTATCGGCACCATATTTAATTATTATATCATCAGGATTTACAACATTCAACTTTGATTTAGACATTTTTTCAACCTCTCGGGAGCAAATGAAAGGATGATTTTCAGTCATCATTAAGAAATCACTGTTTGCAAATCGAGAATCTTCTTTCTTAAGTCTTTCATAATCGAGTTCATCTTTTGAATTAACAAATTCAATTGGAACTCGAGTTTTGTAAATATTGAAAGTCATTGGAAATGGTGCAATAGAAACTTTTTGATCGATCCCTAAATCTTTTAATTCATTTTGGAGTGATCCTGCATAATAATTTAGTATTGAATTTCTAATTTCCATGTGCTTGGCTTCTTCCTCTGTGTCAATTTTTATATATGCAGTTCTGAGATAACCCATTAATTCTGAAGATGCAAATTTATCTTTGATTATATCATACTTCTCCTTCAGAGCAAGAAAATTTTTCTCTTCTTCACCTGAAAAATCAGTTTGAATATTTTTAATAAAATTGATGCCAATAAAATGAATGAAAGCACTTTCGCCTGTTATCATTCCCTGGTTCAACAATTTTTTAAATGGTTCATCATATCCAATGAAACCCAAGTCGTACAAGGCTTTCGTCCACATACGGCTGTACAATAAATGGCCGACAGCATGTTCTGTTCCACCAATGTATAAGTCAACCTGATTCCAGTAATCGCTTACTTTTCTATCACAAAAAGTTACATCATTATGCGGATCCATATAACGCAAAAAATACCAACTGCTGCCTGCATAACCCGGCATCGTATTCGTTTCTAATTCTTTCGCCACCCATTCAGGAATATTTGCCAACGGACCTTCGCCTTCGGGGCCGGGAGAATAAGTATCAACTTCCGGCAGCAATAATGGCAATTCATTTTCACTTAACGGATATGCCGTTCCATCTTTCCATTTTATTGGAAATGGTTCGCCCCAATAACGTTGTCTGCTGAATGCAGCATCACGCATTTTATAATTTATTTTTTTCTTGCCGATGCCTAAAGTTTCTAATTGATTCACTACTAATTTAATCGCATCTTTCATCACAATGCCATTTAAAAAATCGCTGTTGGTAAGTGTTACTTCTTTTGTTGCATTCGCTTCTTCGCCATTAAAATAATCGCCAATGATATTGGTGATGGGAATATTAAAATGTTTTGCAAATTTAAAATCACGTTCATCGCCGCAAGGCACAGCCATGATGGCACCGGTTCCGTAACCAGCCAACACATATTCTGAGATCCACACAGGGATTGGTTTTGCATTGAATGGATTAATGGCATAAGCGCCAGTAAAACATCCTGTGATCTTTTTCTCAGCCATGCGTTCTCTTTCGCTGCGACTGTTTACATAATCCAGATATTTTTCAACTTCATTTTTTTGTTCAGTGGTTGTGATATGTTTTACCAATTCATGTTCCGGAGCCACCACCATAAAATCAACACCGAAAATGGTATCAGGTCTTGTTGTGTAAACATTCAAGCTGAATGCTGAATGCTGAATGTTGAATGCAATTTCCGCTCCGGTTGATTTACCGATCCAGTTGGTTTGCATTTCTTTCATCGCATCGCTGAAATCCACGGTCTGCAAGCCCTGCAGCAAACGATCAGCATATTCGGTAATACGCAAATACCATTGACGCAATTTCTTTTTCACTACCGGATGACCACCACGTTCACTCACACCATTCACCACTTCATCATTCGCCAACACAGTTCCCAATGCCTCGCACCAGTTCACTTCACCATAACCACAAAAAGCCAACCGATAATGCATCAATACTTCCTGTTGATATTCGTCCGTAAAACTTTTCCAGAGATCTTTTTCAAATTCAATGGTTGCATCACCCGGACAAGGATGATTTACATTTCCTTCTGCTTCAAAAATTTTAATTAATTGCGTTATGCTTTCAGCTTTCTGCGTTAAGCGGTTGAAATAAGAATTGAATAGCTGCAGAAATATCCACTGCGTCCATTTATAATATTTCGGATCGCAGGTTTTAACTTCTCTGTCCCAATCAAAACAAAAACCAATTTTATCTAATTGTGCCCTGAAATTATTGATATTATTTTCTGTTGAGATAGCAGGATGAATGCCATGCTCAATGGCATATTGTTCGGCAGGCAAACCAAATGCATCATAACCCATGGGATGCAGCACATTAAAACCTTTCAATCTTTTAAAGCGAGCAAAAATATCGCTGGCGATATAACCCAATGGATGTCCCACATGCAAACCTGCTCCGCTCGGATACGGAAACATATCCAGCACATAATATTTTGGTTTATCGCTGATGTTTGAAACCTTATAAGCATTCGATTCTTTCCATTGCGTTTGCCATTTCTTCTCTATTTCCCTGAAATTGTATTCCATATTTTATTTACTGTTCTCGATTTATTATTTTTTTACAAGCTTTTGTTTTTCATAGCAGCTTCGTTGTCTCAATTGTATTTTCAATTCTTCATTCTGCTTTTATAAAATGCCGAATAATGATAAAAACGTACAAGTGTGCGACGCAAGAATGCAAAATAGCAGCACAACAGCCGGCCTCAAAATAATTCTAACAAAATTTTTATCTGTAATATTTTACCTTGCTATACTTTGACGGCTGAAGAAATCGTTAGAGTGGTTGCAAATGTACGTGATTAGCTACATTTGCATTGTTTACAACAGATACTATTTACTATGGCAACCGAAGGAAAAGCATCTTTAAAACGCAGTAAGCCCAATTATATCTACAGCATTGTAGGTGTGTCGCTGGTATTACTCATCATGGGCATCATGGGCTGGATATTCCTGAACTTTGAACGTGCAGGTCAGGTCTTTAAAGAAGACATCAAACTGCAGGCATTTTTACGCACAGCGAATAAGGACACGATCGGTCAGATACAACAATACATTGCACATCAGCCATACGCAAAGGATGTTCAGTATATAAATAAAGAAAGCGCCAGACAAATATGGAATAAAGATAATAACGAAGACTGGGCAAAAATATTAGACGCAAATCCTTTACCCGAGAGCATTGATTTCTTTGCCAAGGCCGATTATGTGAACAGGGACAGTTTAAATAAGATATCCGCCAACATCATGAGTATTTATGGCAACCAGATCACCGAATTAAAATATCCTGTTGATCTGGTGAACAACGTAAATGATAAAGCTTCTAAATTCGGTCTGGCATTTTTGGTAGTAGCGATCATTCTTTGTATGATCGTGATGTTCAGTATTGACAATACTATCCGTTTAGCTATGTTCAGCAACCGTTTTCTCATCAAGACCATGCAGATGGTGGGTGCCACCAGAGGTTTTATCACCAAGCCGATGGATATAAAAGCCATCATTAACGGATTGATCAGCGCAGGCATTTCGATAGTATTATTATTTATTATGATCACCTGGTTAGAAAATCAGGTCCCTCAATTAAAACTGATACATGATATTACTTTGAACCTGATACTTTTTGGCGGGATGATCGTTGTGGGTGTTGGTATCTCAGTTTTCAGCACACACCGCAGTGTACGGAAATATCTGAAGATGAAATTGGATGATTTATATTAGTAAAGGGACCATAGAAGGTGGCTGGTAGACCAGTCAAACCAATTTTAAGATTTATTTCCAACCACTATTGGCCATTGACTATTGACTTTCCCTATATTGCAGTCCTCAAAATTTGAATCATGAGCGATAAAAATCAAAAAAAAGCAGATCCCTTATTCGGCAAAGAGAATTATGTGTGGATGGCCATTGGGGCAGTGATCATTGCCTTGGGCATGTTCTTAATGAGCGGTGGCAAAAATCAGGATCCGAAAGTGTTTGATTATAATGTGGTGTACAGTACAACTCGCATTACCATTGCCCCGATATTGATCATATTGGGTTTACTGGTGGAAGTATATGCCATCTTTAAGAAATCGAAAACAACAGAATAAAGTCATTTTATTAAGAGATAATTTTATCAGCGGTGTATTTCACCGCTTTTTTTGTTTCTTTATCATTCAAACCACTAACTGAATTTTATGGATACGTTGCAAACAATCATCATAGCCATTGTAGAAGGGCTTACAGAGTTTTTACCGGTTTCATCTACGGGCCACATGATCATCACCAGTTCATTGATGGGAATAGAAAAAGATGATTTCGTGAAATTATTTGAGATCGCCATTCAGTTAGGCGCCATACTTTCTGTTGTTGTTTTGTACTGGAAGAAATTTTTTGATTTTTCAAAATGGCATTTCTATATTAAATTGATCATTGCAGTAATTCCTGCTTTGATACTGGGAAAATTATTGTCAGAAAAAATAGATGCGCTGTTGGAAAGCCCAACAACTGTTGCCATCAGTTTACTGGTGGGCGGTATCATTCTTTTATTCGTTGATAAATTATTTACACAGCATACCATTACCGAAGAAAAAGACATTACTTATACAAATGGTTTTATCATCGGTATCTGGCAATGTTTGGCCATGGTTCCGGGCGTAAGCCGCAGTGCAGCCAGCATTATAGGGGGTATGCAACAAAAATTAACGAGAAGTGCTGCTGCTGAATTTTCTTTCTTCTTAGCAGTGCCTACCATGGCTGCTGCAACAGGTTATAAATTATTAAAAACATTCACCACACATCCTGAAATATTAAAGGACAAACACAATTTACTATTATTAGGGTTAGGTAATGTTGTTGCATTTGTTGTTGCATTATTAGCTGTAAAATTCTTTATCACTTATTTACAAAAACATGGTTTCAAAATTTTTGGCTGGTACAGAATTGTTATTGGCATCACTGTATTGATATTATTGCAGCAGGGAATAATTAAATAAATTAGTAAGAAAGAATTAAATTATGAATTGGAAAATATTTCCTGCTTTCCATTCTTAATTCTTAATTTTCAATTCTTAATTATTTAAAATGCCAACTGCTTCAAAGAAAGTTATCAATGCATGGGCCATGTACGATTGGGCCAATAGTGCCTATTCGTTGATCATTACATCTGCCATTTTCCCTGCATATTATACAGCCATTGCACCACCGCAAGTACAATTCATCGGAAGAACTTATGACAGAGCAGCTTTGGCTTCTTATGCCATTTCATTTTCCATTTTGTTAATGGCAGTTTTATCACCCATCCTTTCTTCCATTGCAGATTATAAAGGCAACAAAAAAAGTTTTATGAAATTCTTTTGCTACATGGGCGCTATGGCATGTTGCAGTATGTTCTTCTTTACCAAAGAAAATGTTTCATGGGGAATTGTGGCTTCCATCGTTGCATCAGTTGGATGGTGCGGAAGTATCGTATTTTATAATTCTTATTTACCCGAGATCGCAGATGAAAAAGATCAGGATGATGTAAGTGCCAAAGGATTTTCATTGGGTTATATCGGAAGTGTTATTTTAATGATAGTCTGTTTGATTTTCATTATGCTGAATGATAAAATGAATTTGGGTTGGGGAGATCTGCCTGTGCGATTGTCATTCGTGGCTGTTGGAATTTGGTGGGCAGGCTTTGCTCAAATTACTTTTAAATGGTTGCCTCCATCCAAGCCATCGGAACAGGATTTACAACATAATATCATCACAAATGGTTTTCATGAACTGAAAAAAGTTTGGAATCAATTAAAAGACAATCCGCAATTAAGTCGCTTTTTACGTGCCTTTTTCTTTTTTAATATGGGCGTAATGACAGTAATGTATCTTGCCACTTACTTCGCATCGGATGAATTAAAGATGGGATCGACAGAATTAATTGTTACGGTTTTAATTATTCAGGTTGTTGCAATCTTAGGCGCTACTTTATTTGCAAAATTATCCGACAAAACAAATAACATTTTTACCCTGAGTGTTTTGATTATTATTTGGATCGCCATTTGTTTTTTTGCATCGAAAGTTACCACTACCACTCAATTTTACATCATTGCATTTTGTGTAGGAATGGTGATGGGGGGCATTCAATCCATGAGCCGTTCTACCTATTCCAAATTGTTGCCAGAAACAAAAGACACCGCTTCTTATTTCAGTTTTTTTGACGTGTGTGATAAGATGGGAACTGTTATTGGTACATTAGTATTTGGTTCAGTGGGAGAATTTTTAGGCGGCATGCGAAATTCGGTATTAACATTGATGGTGTTTTTTATTATCGGATTGATTCTTCTTTTATTTGTTGATATGAAAAAAGATAAAATTGTTGCAGCATGAAACTCTACAGCATAGAAACAGAATATTTTAAATTGGATGGCGGTGCAATGTTTGGTGTTGTTCCTAAAAGCATTTGGAATAAATTAAATCCTGCGGATGAAAATAATTTATGCAACTGGGCCATGCGTTGTTTGCTGATTGAAGACGGTAATAAATTAATTCTAATTGATAACGGTGTTGGCAATAAACAGGATGCAAAATTTTTCAGTCATTATTATTTGAATGGAGAACATACATTAGATTCTTCTTTGAAAAAAGCAGGTTTCAGTAAAGAAGATATAACCGATGTGATCCTTACCCATCTTCACTTTGACCATTGCGGCGGAAGTATTGACAGAGTTGGTGATAAATTAGTTCCTGCATTTAAAAATGCAACTTACTGGAGCAATAAACAACATTGGGAATCTGCAACAAACCCTAATGATAGAGAGAAAGCATCTTTCTTAAAAGAAAATATTTTGCCGATACAAGAAAGCGGACAATTAAAATTTATTGAACATCCTTTAGAAAGACTAAAAGAAAAGGCAAAAAAAATAGATGGCATAACGAGTATAGAAATTCCAAAAAAATTCAAATTTGAAACGAAATTCTCTGAAAACATTTCTCTTTTATTTGTAAATGGACATACAGCAGCTATGATGTTGCCGAAAATAAATTGCAATAGCAAAACAATTGTTTATATGGCAGATCTGTTGCCATCGGTATATCATATTCCCATGCCGTATGTGATGGGTTATGATATGTTCCCATTAACAACAATGAATGAAAAAAAATCTTTCCTTACGGAGGCATTGAAGAACAACTACATTTTATTTTTCGAACACGATCCGGTGAATGAATGTTGTAATCTGCATCAAACAGAAAGAGGGATCAGACAAAAAGAAACTTTAAGGCTAAAAGATATTTGATCAACGCACACTGATCAGTGAACTTAAGGGATAGCGCAGGTTTTTATACTGCATCATATCTACTTTTACAGAACCAACTGTTATTGGACTTTCGATGCGCAAAGGGATATGGTTCTCATCATCACTCACCCATACCGTCATTTTTTCACCGCCGGAAAATATGGTCCCTTTCACTAACAAAGGAGCGATCTTAATAGCATGAAATCTTCCGTATTTTGTTTTAATTTCTTCTTTGCCGATATAACGGATGTATAAATTATACACCTGATTATCTAAGAACATATTAAAGGGGATCCGATCATCCGGTTTTAATTTATTGAAATCAATGTTCCGTGCATAATAAATGGAACTGATCACATCCTGCACGCAATTAGGCACTTTAAAAGTGCCTTTTTCAGTTACTGCATTATTGGTTTCCTGATTGAAGGTTACGTTCTCTAAGGTTTTGTATCCGCCTTCATCCACATTACGAATGAATTTCATTGGCTGCAAATGCCCTGTATCAAAAAAAGATTCATATCTGTCACGGACTTTAAATATCCAATCGTAGTTAGGATTTGAACTGCCAACTCCGACTACATGATACACTGCTTTATTATTTAATTTTTCCAAAGAAGCAGTAAAATTTGCAGATCCTGCATTCACATAAATACCGATGACAGAATAAAAAATTGTGAAGGAAATATATTCACCATCCTGAAATGAAAAATTACGAACACCGCAAAAATCATCACCTGCAGAAAGGCGCATGCAAAAAGAAAATGCTATGACTAATAAAATACTTTTTTTCACGCAGGTTATTTCTTGAATAATCTTACCCCTAAAATAAACAAACTTCCAGCCAATGCGGGGATTACCTTGTTAATTAACCAAATGCCTGTTGCTGTAAATAAAATACCAACAGTGTTTGTACAAACCAATCCAATCAGTTGAATACTTAACTCTCCACGCAATCCCAATTCGGCGAATGTAATGGTAGGCACAATGGCGAGTACCAGAAACATCACACATACCAACCATGCTAAAGAAAACCAATCAGCATCCACTTTAAAAACCTGTAACAATAATAAGTATTGCGCAACAAATACAACGTATCTGATGAATGAAAGGCTCAAAATTCTTGTTAATTCTTTCCAGTGAATATTCTCGACCTCCTGGATATAAAATGAATATTTAGATACAAGCGGTATTCGTTCAAACATTTTTGTGATCCATGATAAACTGAAATAAAGCATGATGAACAAAATATTGGCGATCAGTAATCCCCACATCAATGCATCAAACCAAAAAACCGACAGACCGTTAAATGTATGGTCATTACTAAGTAAAAAAATACGCATGTATAATAAGCCCAGCAATCCCATCACAAAGGTTACGATCACCTGACTGAAACTTCCTACAATACTGATCGCTACTGCACGCAGTCTGTTGCCTTCATTCAGGTAAACGATCCTTCCAACATATTCACCCACACCATTCACAGTGTTCAATGCAAATGCCTGCCCCGAAAAGATCGCACGAAATGCACGTAGAAAAGATATCTTTTGAATGCTCTTTACCAATAATTGCCATTTTTTAGCTTCCAGTCCCCAATTCACAAACATCAGTATAATGACTAAACAAAATTTTCGCCATTCTGTTGCGGAAAAGTTTTGAGCCATATTACTCCAGGTATGCGGCAGATTTTTTTGTTGTTCTATCTGATGATAAATAGAAAAGAAGAGCCAGATAAATAAAGCCGGTCCGACTATATAGTTCAGAAATATCTTAAACTGTTTAGACAATTGAATTTGTTTTGCTGTGCAAAGAAAGGTTGAAATGACAAGATAAAAAACATGTGGCAGGAATAAACTATTTTCACAAAAGATGAAGGAAGCTCATATTATATTAGGCATTGATCCCGGAACTCAATTGATGGGTTATGCTTTATTAAAAATTGAAGGAACCAATGCACAGGTTCTTTTGATGGATGTGTTGAAACTCACTTCACATAAGGATATTTATCAGCGGCTCGAAAAAATACATACAAAAGTTTGTGAACTGATCAAGCTATATCAACCATCCACTTTTGCTATCGAAGCGCCTTTTTTCGGAAAGAATGTACAAAGTATGCTCAAATTGGGAAGAGCGCAGGGTGTTGCGATTGCTGCTGCCATGCAGGTAGGGTTAAGTGTGACAGAATATTCTCCCAAAAAAGTAAAACAATCCATTACAGGCAATGGCAATGCAGATAAAGAACAGGTTTGGAAAATGCTGCAACAAATTTTACAGATTGAAAAGAAACCGCAATACTTTGATGCAACAGATGCGTTAGCAGTAGCGTTATGCCACCATTATCAAACATCTTCGCCATTGGCAAAAGCAGCCAAAGGGTTTAAAGGCTGGGCAGATTTTATTGCAAAAAATGAAAGCAGAGTGAAAAGAAATAATTAAGGTACAATACTCAAGATCCAAGGTTCAAGTTTCAAGTTACAGATCTTAGCTTGCTTGTCACTTGACCCTTGTTTCTTATTATAAGTTTGCGATTATTTTTTCCTGCACATCCTTTAATTCTTCAGGTGTAATTTTTATCTTTTTCGATAAGGCATTCATATCTTCCATTCCGTTCATCGGTAATAAATGAATATGTGCATGAGGCACTTCAAAACCAATGGTGATGATATTTACACGATTATAATCATACGCTTTTTGAATGGCTTTTGCAATAGGTTGGGCAAAAGTCAGGATGTCGGTCAAATAATCGGCAGGCAGATCAAATAATTTATCTACTTCAATTTTAGGCACCACCAAAGTATGCCCCAAAGCTGATGGGAAAATATCCAGAAAAGCAAAGAATTTATCATTTTCTGCGATCTTATAAGAAGGTATTTCACCGGCAATTATTTTTGAAAAGATGGTCATAAAAAAAATTTAGTACTGCAAAATAATAATAATCGTTTTGTTTCGTTTATGATAAAACTCACTGCCATGAGAACAAAAACCCTAGACCTGAAAATAATACTGTATGGCTTAGGTCTTATTTATTTTATAGTAATGCTCAGTTCCTGCCAAAGCGGGTTTTATAGATCTGCCATTACTTCCAAACAAATACAACAAGTGAAAAACCCAAGAATAGTATAAGGCCCTTTGTACAACAAAGGGTCTTATAACGTAAAAGCTTTACAATTTTCTTGTAAAGCTTTTACGAAAATTCTTTGCCCGTATTTTAGATTGAAATTCCTTCTACCTTAAATCTGATGATGCCGGTTGGCGCCTGCACTTCGGCCACTTCGCCAATAGCTTTGCCTAACAAACCCTTGCCAATGGGTGATGATGCGGATATCTTTCCTGCTTTCAGGTCAGCTTCTTTTTCTCCAACAATTTGATAAGTAATTGTTTTTTTGGTGCCAAGATTGGTTATCGTCACTTTCGTCAACACGGCCACTTTACTGGTATCAATAGAATTAGGATCAACGATTTTAGCAGTTGAAATAATGCCTTCCAATTGTTTAATTCTGGCTTCGAGCATGCCTTGTGCTTCTTTAGCAGCATCGTATTCAGCATTTTCTTTGAGGTCACCTTTTTCTCTGGCTTCTGCAATAGCTCTGGAAGCAGCCGGACGGTCAATGCCCTTCATGCGCTGTAATTCTTCCCTCATTTTTTCAAACGTCTCTTTAGTTACGTATTCACTCATGATCTTTGGTTTAAAAGAGATAAAAAAAATACAACGCCACATCTCGTGCGGCGTTGCAGTAAATACAAATATATAAATTATAAATCTGAAAAAAAAGTTTTTGAGCCGAGCTTTTTTGCAAGAATCAGGCTATTGTTGCGTCGCACTCGTGTACGTTCTGATCTTTATTCGCAAATAAGAGGACTCACATTCCCAATTTCCCCAACAACACTTTTGCCATCTTATAAAATGCTTCATGACTATATCCTGCAATATGCGGTGTGATAATTACATTTTGCATATTGAGCAATTCATTCAGTTGTTCTTTTTCACCTTCAGAATAAGTTGCTAATTTTTCATTCTCCAACACATCAATCCCTGCTGCTTTTATATTTTTATTTTTCAATGCCCGAATTAGTGCTGCAGTATCAGTTACTTTTCCCCTGCACATATTTAAAAAATAAGGCTGCCTTTCCAAAGCATTAAAAAATGCATCATTGGCAAAATGAAAAGTTTCATCCGTTAACGGCACATGCAAACTGATCACATCAGCATAACGCGCAATTTGCTCGGGTTGTGCTTCGCGAATAAATCCTTTTGCAAACCCTTCTTTGTATTTATCATAAGCCAGAACAGTTACATCAAAGGATGATAATAGTTTTGCAAATGCACTGCCGGTATTGCCAAATCCAATGATACCAACGGTTTTGCCACTTAGCTCATCCCCTTTATTATTATCACGTTCCCATTTACCTTCTTTAATTTCTTGTTGACTGATCGAAATATTATGCATCAAACTTAACAGTAACCCCAAAGTATGTTCTGCTACTGCATTACGATTCCCTTCAGGACTATTGATGCATTGAATCCCTTTGCTTTCTGCATAAGCCACATCTATCTGATCCATACCGCTGCCTAATCTTCCAATCCATTTTAATTCTGTGGCGCAATCGATCATTTCTTTATCTATGACAACTCTTGTTGTTGCCACAAGACCTTCTGCATTTTTAATCAATTCTTTTAATTGTTCATGTTTAACGGAAGGTTCATACAATACTTCATAACCATTGCTGCGGAAGGTTTCTATGAGATACTCATGTGTTTTTCCTGTGATAATTACTTTCTTCATCTCATCCTGAATGTTAATGCTGCAAAATCGCCGACGCTTAATTGCTCAGCCCGTTTATTAAAAATTTCATCTTTCATTACATCATCATCAAACAAGCTTTTTGTTGCATTACGCAAAGTCTTTCTTCTTTGATTGAATGAAGCTTTTACTAATTGAACAAATACTTTTTCGTTCTTCACTTCATAACGCGTTTTTCTGCGTTCCAATTTTATCACACCACTCATAACTTTCGGCGGAGGGTTAAAACTTTCTGGTGGCACATCAAACAAATATTCTACATCATAAAAAGCCTGAATCAAAATACTGATGATGCCGTAAATTTTATTACCCGGTTTTGATGCCACTCTTTCTGCTACTTCTTTTTGAAACATGCCAATTACTATCGGCACTTGTTCTTTCCAATCCAAAATTTTAAAAAGGATCTGCGAAGATATATTATATGGAAAATTACCAACTACTGTAAACTCATTTTCAAAAGGTGCATCCATGTCCAAAATACTATGATGAATAAGCTTCCCTCGAATAGCAGGATAAGTTGCTTCCAGATAATTTACTTTTTCAGCATCCAATTCCACCGCTTTAAAATCAATATCGTTCAAAGGCAATAAATACTTGGTCAAAGCGCCGCCTCCGGGTCCCACCTCCAGCAACTGCTGCAGGGTATTCTTCTGCAATTCAGCAACAATTTGTTTGCAAATATTTTCATCTTTCAGAAAATGCTGGCCAAGTGATTTCTTGAGTATGTACTGCATCGGCTCAAAAGTAACAAAATCAAAGGCTGCATCTCATGCTTTGTTCTTATTTTTGACGGATATAAAAATTAAGAATGAGCAACGAATTGCAAAAGCCTGTTATCGGTTTTACCTGCGGCGACCTGAACGGTATCGGCATAGAACTGATCATTAAAGCACTGACTGACCACAGAATTCTTGAAATGTGCATTCCTGTTGTATTTGCGAGCAATAAAAGCATCAACTTCTATCGCAAGAGTTTACCCGACATCAATTTTGCGTATAACAGTACCAAAGAATTCAATAAACTCAGTCATAAACAGATCAATGTTTTTAATTGTTGGGAAGAAGAGGTGGCTATTAATCCGGGTATTTTAAACGAGACCGGTGGTAAGTATGCATTGCTTTCTTTGCAACAGGCAGTAAAAGCTTTGAAAGATAAAAATATTGATGCATTGGTTACTGCACCTATTCATAAAAAAAATATTCAATCAGCAGAATTCAACTACAGCGGGCATACACCTTATTTAAAAGCAGAATTTGGTGTTAATGATGTGGTGATGCTGATGGTTGCTGACAATATGCGCATCGGTTTGGTAACTGAACATGTTCCGGTGAGTGAGATTGCAAAACATATCACCAAAGAAAGTATTGTCAGCAAACTAAAGATCATCAACAGTAGTTTACAAAAAGATTTTGGGGTTGATAGACCACGCATTGCAGTGTTGGGATTAAATCCACATGCAGGTGATGAAGGATTGATCGGCAACGAAGAAGAAACGATCATTAAACCTGCCATCAAAGAAGCTAAACAATCACATAATATTTTAGTATTCGGTGCTTACAGTGCTGATGCTTTTTTTGCAAGAGGCCAATATGAAAAATTTGATGCAGTGTTAGCAATGTATCATGATCAAGGATTAATTCCTTTTAAATCATTAGCGATTGGGGAAGGCGTGAATTATACTGCCGGATTGAATGCTGTGCGAACAAGTCCAGATCATGGTGTTGCATTTGATATTGCCGGACAGGGAAAAGCCGATCCCACTTCATTTTTAGTTGCCACATTTGAAGCTATTGATATTATCCGTAGAAAATCAGGTTATGCTTCTGCCAGAGAGAACCCATTAAAGAAAATGAGTGCCAGATTGTTTGCCAATACCGTTGATGAAAGAATTGAAGAATCAGAAAATTAATACAAGATCATGTTCACTATCTCTAATGAAATCCTCATCGTAGATCTTAATTCGCAAGGTGCCGAAATTTTAAAAATTTACAACAAGAAAACGCAGTTAGATTATTTATGGAACGGCGATCCAACTTATTGGCCCAAAACCAGTCCGGTATTGTTTCCCATCATTGGCGGATTAAAAGAGGCAACCTATCATCACAAAGGCAAATCTTATCAAATGGGTCGTCATGGATTTGGCAGAGAAAGTATGTATGAAGTAACAACGCAAACTGAAAGCAGTATTACATTCACACTTATTGCCAATGAAGCAACATTAAAAGTGTATCCGTTTCAGTTTAAGCTTTCTGTTAAACATGAATTGAGTGATAATAAACTAAGCATTACTTATATTGTTGAAAATACAGGAGATGAAAATCTGTTATTTTCTGTAGGTGCTCATCCTGCATTTAAAGTTCCATTGGTTGAGGGCACATCATTCGATGATTATTATTTATTGTTTAATAAAACTGAAAATGCAGGCAAGTGGCCGCTATCAAAAGACGGATTGATCGAAAAAGATTCTATTCCATTCTTAACTAATACCCATAAACTTCCACTCTCCAAAGAATTATTTTATAACGATGCATTGGTCTTTAAACATCTTGCATCGAACAGTATTTCCATTGTGAGCGATAAAACAAAACATGGTTTGAAAACAGTATTTGATGATTTTCCATATATGGGAATATGGAATTTTAAAGATGCAAATTTCGTTTGTATTGAGCCATGGTGCGGCATTGCAGATATTGTAGATACCACACAAGAGCTTGCAGAAAAAGAGGGAATCAATTCATTAACTCCGGGAAAATGTTTCAGCAGAAAATGGAGCGTTGAGGTTTTTTAATTTATTTAAATACACTCACATCAATACCTTTGTTAATGATGTAAGAACTGTAAGTAATTTCCACTTTTCCTTTACGACCCTTTAATTTATCCGCTTCAGTAGGTTTATCACCATCTTCAAATTCTAATGTAATTCCTTTTGGCATTTTATAATCTTTGGTGTTGAAAGCAAAGATCACTTTATCAGGCAAACCATAATTGGCATAAGCACCGTAGTATAATTGCATTTCGTAGGTTCCGTTCTCTTTTGTGGTTGTGATCGCTTTACGAATTAAAAGGTTTGTTTCATCAATATACATCGTAGTTAAAATGATCTCGCTGTTCTCATTCATGGGTAACAGTTTCACGATCCTGGTATTTACTCCATCTACCATTGTTTCTCCTGCAGATAAGGCCACATAATCTTTCATTGCAATAACGGAACTCATATTTACACTTACACCGCCTTTGGGTAAAATAGAAATCCCGTTATCCCTCTTTATTTTAAAAAGATTGGGCTTTTTGAAAAATATTTTTATTTTACCGATAGGTGCTTTGATGAAAGCTACGTCTGTCTTCATTTTCCCGTCTGCTACATAATCATCCACAAGATCCAATTTTGCTTTTACTTTTTGCACCAATACATTCATATTCTGTGCACTTACAAAAATTGCAGCTTGCATTGCGAAAAGAAATAAAATGATCTTGCCTGTATTTTTCATCATTGATTAGTCATTTAACTCAACACATCTTTTTTCTTAAACACATACAAAGATGCACCTACAAAGAAAACGATATGAGCCAGCAATATTAAAGTAGAATTTAGTAATCGATCCGGTCTTTGGATCGTTCCTCTCATTGTTTCATTCGCTGCATTCACTTTCACATCAAAAAATTCTTTCCATGCCACCATATGTGTTGTAAACAAATATGGTTTAATGGTATTGAAAATAGGAATACTCATCGTACTCAATATGGTAAAGAAAACAATGATGCTCATGGTGGCAACAATCGGTCCGATGGAATTTTCTGCAAATTGCGATAAGAAGAAACCCAATGCAGCAACTGTTATCATCGCCAATGCAGCAAAACAAAATGCACCGGCATAACGCCAGAAAATATCCGCATTTTCAATTTGTACTGCATAATTGTTTTTCAGTAAGAACATGTCATCCGTTCCAAAGATCCACATGCTTAAAAATAAAGCCAGAATAGCCAACCATATTAATAAGAGAATCGTATAAATAGTTGCTGCGAAAAATTTAGCCAAAATAAACTGTGTTCTGCTGATTGGTTTGGTGAGCAATAAACGAAGTGTACCCATGTTGGCTTCGCCGCTGATCATATCAGCGGCTATCAATGCAATTAATAAAGGAACATGCACCAATAATAATTGCAGTAATACATAACAAACAAAATAACCATTAATGATCTTACCATCAATTTGTAAAGTGTTGCTGAGATCGGCCATTACAAATGCTGCATATTCTTTGCCATCTACTTTTAATCCCAATTGTACAATGGTGATCAATGCAGTGATGGCCACGAACGCAATATAAGTTCTTGGCCTTCGAAAAATTTTATACAGCTCAATTTGTAAAAGCGTCCACATGTTGATTGCCTGATGTTACTTGTAAAAAATAATCTTCCAAACTATGTCTCGGTTGTAAGGATAAAACTTCAATGCTCATGTTCACCAGATCACGATGCAGTTGCGGAATTAATTTTCTGTCCAATTTCAACAGCAATGCATGTTCTCTTTGAGGCTGTAAGTTTTTCTGCCAACTGCTTTGTTGCAATTGTTGTAATGAAAAAACATTATCCATCGTTGTTAATTCAACAATGGTTTGTGCAGGATCGAATAATTCAGCAGACTCTCCTTCAATAATTTTTTTGCCCTGATCAATGATCAGCACCTTTGTTGCCACCTGTTCTATCTCAGTTAATAAATGCGAAGAAACGACTATTGTTTTTTTCATCTCTCTGCTCAAATGCAGAATCAAATTTCTGATATCAGCAATCCCTTGCGGATCCAATCCATTGGTAGGTTCATCCAAAATAATTAGTTTGGGATCATGCACCAAAGCAATAGCAATACCCAATCGTTGCTTCATACCCTGCGAATAGGTTTGCACTTTGTCTTTTGCACGTGCAGCCAGTCCCACCATTTCCAATTGCTGCATTAATTTCTGTTCGGTCACTTTTACGCCGCTCAGTCTGGCAAAGAGTTTCAGGTTATCGTAAGCAGATAAATATTTATATACATCCGGCTTTTCAATCACAGCACCCACTTGTTGCAAAATCTCTTTACGATGTGAATGCAAAGGCATCCCGAATAATTCAATATGTCCTGATGTTGGAGAAATTAAAGTGAGCAGCATTCGGATGGTAGTGCTTTTGCCGGCACCATTCTGTCCGAGAAAACCATATACATCACCTTCCCGTACAGAAAATGAAAGGTCATTGACCGCAGTAATATTTTTGAATTGTTTGGTTAATCCCGTAACCTCGATCACTTGTTGCATCATGGTAATAACAACAAAAGTAGGGTAAGGTTTTGAATGAGGCTGTTAATGATAGAATTTTATGCTGATTTTTTGGGGACGAACTTTTGAATAAGCAGGAACTTTGGTTGCGTCGCACACTTGTACTGAAGAATAGTTATGAGCGCAAATCTGAGATCTGTAAGTAAGTCTTTTTTCGAAGCACTTCTTTTCATATTGCTTATAGTTCAAAAAGCACAAGTGTGCGACGCAACAACAGATGCCATGAAATACAATCGCTGGCTACAAAATCATTTTCCCACCTGTAAATATTGTTGCAATGCTTTTACATAATCTTCAAAAGCATTGATACCTTTTTTAGTGATTTTGCAAGTAGTAAGCGGATAATTGTCTTTGAACTGTTTTACAACATCCACATAACCGGCGTCTTTTAATTTTTGTATCTGCACAGAAAGATTACCTGCTGTTGAATTTGTTTTTTCACGAATGAAAGTAAATTCTGCTTCTTTAACAGCAATGAGCAAACTCATTACGGCCAATCGAAGTTGTGAATGCAATATGGGATCGAGTTCTTTGAACATTAACAGGCTTTTCCTTTTAAAAACATATTACGTAAGATCAATCCCGGAATTAACCAATTGATGATACCTGCAATGCCTTGCAGCAGCATATCGTATTGAAACGATACAAAACAGCTCACGATAAACAGCAAATAACAAATAATGCCGCCGATGATCATAGGTTTGAATTTTCTTGCCAATCCTGTTACCAAAGTGGGTATAGCATATAAGATCAGGAAGATAGATGATGCACTGAAGATAAAAGGATGAAACGCACTTATTTCTCCGGTTGCTTTATTGCGCTGCAATAATTCGATACCATCTTTTGCATAAAAATTTTCACTTACGCCCGGCACTACATTATTATAAAATGCCAATGCAAAAATGCTGATACCAAATACCAACCATACTGCGTTCATGGCAGATTCTTCGTAAGTCAATATTTTCCGCTGTCTTGATTCTTTGATAGAAATAATTACTTGCGGAACTATCGCTATCAATGTTAGAAACCAAACATCAAACCATCCGGTTGAAAAATCAAAATGTGCTTTCACAAAACTGAACAGCCCGCAAAAACCTACCACACTGCCCCACAATATAGCACTGGTGCCGCTTTCGTGAAAACTGCCTTTTACTTTGTGGATCATTTCAGTAATTAACTGCAGACTTTCCTGTTCGGTAAGATTCTTTTCTTCAGCCATAGTCATTGTATTAAAGTAAAGTAGCAGAGGCATTGCAACCTCTGCCAATGTTTATAGACATATTATTTGCATTGTGCCAATAAACCTTCTGCAGTTTGCTTGCCCCAGTTAGGATGCAGTTCTGATGCTGGTTTAAAGGTAGCAAACAAGTCAACTGCTTTTTGTAATAATGGTTTTGCATTGGCCTTGCCACCACCAAAAGCTTCCGGTGTATTGAACACAGTTTGTCCGTCTAATAAATAAGGTCGCGGATTCGTTGGGTCTGCTTTCTTCGCATTTACCAAAGCTTCACTTGCTTGTTTGCCGTAAGTCTGCCAGCGATTCATTGCATCAACTGTCATTTCCAAAACAGCGATCATTTGTTTCATGCAAAAAATTTCAGAGTTATTTGTTTCCAATGCTTCAGCTTTGGCTAACAGGTCACTGCTCTTCGCTCCCACTTTATCTTTATCAGCTTTCGGATCAGCCCAACCGATAATATAATTTGCATACGCTGCATAATAATAAGGCAGCCATTGTGTTTTTTCTGCATCTCCGATTCTTTCAAAGGATGCAGACAGATCAGCAAAGTCCTGCGGAGATTTTGCAGAATCCAATAACTGTAAATTTTGTTTCATTTTCTTCGTATACATTTCGCTCTGCGAAAAGGCAACTGTTGAAATCAATGTTGCAGCAATCAGTAATAGTTTTTTCATGTTTGTTTGTTTTATTGTTTTTTATTTTGTTGCCAGCTTTTGTTTTCTTCTCAACATCTGTTGTGTCACTCACTTGTACGTTCTGTTCTTTAATCATCCAATCCAAATAATCCTTCAAAATCCCCGTTCAGATTACAAATTATTATTGATAGCATCCTGCCTTCTGTCAACACCCCAACTCAAAAACACTCCAATGAAATAAAAACTTTTTGCTGGAGGTGTAATAGATTCTTTTCTTGCACCATCATGACTGTAATTATATCCATACACTAAATTGCTACCCAATAAATTTGTAACCGATGCAACTACCACAGCAAACGCTTTATGTATTTTAGTTAAATAATTCATACTGAAACCAAGGTTATTAAAATCAATTGTTTTGCCCTGATCGCCGATCACATATTTTCCGAGTCCGTTATTGTAAGCAAAATAATAATAAGGCCTTCCTGTTGCATAACTATATGTGAAATTGAATCCGGTATTAATTTTAGGATAAAACCTTTTTACAACCAATGATGCAGTATGGTTTGCAGAAAAATTCGGTTGCAGTTGCTGCGGGTAATTCAAATAATCTCTTTTGGTATCGAGGTAAGAATAACTGATCCAGTAATCTAAATTCTTGATCGTTTTTTTATCTCTCCAAAACAGCTCAATCCCTTGTGCATAACCACTTCCGCTGTTATTATATGTTGGAAATGTTTTGATCAGGTCTTCATATTTTTTATAGAACGCTTCTATACGAAAAGTATAAAACGTATTCATTTTTTGGTAGTTGATGATATAATGTGTTGCTTTTGTGTAACCCAGATCGGTGGTATAAATTAATTGGGATTGTTCTGGTTTCTGATAAAAAATTCCATAAGCCAATGAAACCTGTGCATCTTTTCCTGTTTTATATGCCAAAGAAATACGCGGTGCAATATTCGCTTTATTGATAAGTGATGAATATTCGAAACGTGCTCCTACTTTTGCTGCAATATCATTGGTAATGTAAAGGTCTGCTTCAGAAAATAAAGAAGTGAAATTATCCTTCTGCAAATTTGTATAACCATTGTATGTGCTCTTATTATACACATACCAATATTCACCGCCAAAACGAACCACACTGATACCGCTGATTCTTTTGTCGAATACAGCTTTTATCTGTGCCAGATTTTGCCAATTGTTCAATTGAAAATTAGTGCTGTCTAACCAAGGCAAAGAAGGATAATGAACCTGCACATTATTTTGATTTTGCAATTGCTGTTCGATCAGATCATGATTGATGCTCCAGCTTGTTCCAAGATTCATCTTCCAACCTCTTCCTAAACTTTCTCTCCAACTTAAATTATTATACCAATTCACGTTTTCCAATGCGAATGCAGTTTTTAAATTGCTGCTGTCAATATTGGGTCTTCGCAATCCAAGATAATTATAGGCAAATGTTGTATAATATTTGATAATGCCGCCTTTTGTTTTAACTCTATAATTGGCATCAGCAGTATGGAATTCAGGAACGCGGAAATAATCAATTGACTGTTTTACGATTTGAAAATATGGCCAAACGTTTGTGTAGCCGTAATCAAATCCCCAGGATGATTTTTTATTTTTTGCCAACTCCTGCAAACCAACACCAACAAATACGGTAGAAAGAGAAGCATTTAATTGTGATTGATCAGGCATATCTATTGATTCTAATATCAATGCTGAGGATAATGCCTGACCATACAAAGCAGAATAACCGCCCGTACTGAAAACCGTTCCTTTAAATAAGTTGGGTGCAAATCTTCCGCGTTGTGCAAGATCCGGGACACTTGAATAGTAAGGATTATTGACCAATGTGCCATCAATGAATTGTTTGGTTTCGTAGCCAGCACCACCGCGAACAAATAAACCTTCCTGTTCGCCAACCTGCTGAGCCCCGGGTAATGTTTTTACAGTAGCAGTAATATCTGCATTGGCGCCACCCGTTGTATAAATATCCAAAGAACTCAGAACAGTGGCTGCTCTTTTTTTATCGCCTGCTTCAAAACTTCCTGCAGTAACAGAAACAGCTTTTAATTCGGTGACTTCTTCTTTTAATGCAAAATTGATAGTGACGGGTTCTTTATTAATTGTAATTGTTTGTTCAACGGTTTTATATCCGAGTATTTTGGCTTCAAGTACAAAATCACCTTTCTCAAAAGTTTTAAAAGAAAAATGTCCACTTGAATCGCTGACTGCGCCATCATATGTGCCTTTTAATGTAATACTTGCTCCGTCAATAATTCTGCCTCTTGTATCTTTTACAATGCCCGAAACCTTCACTTGCGAATAAACTGCAGTAATTGAAAAGATAATCGTCAATAAAAACAGCGTCGCTTTTTTCATGTGTTTTGTGTATTAAAAACACAAACATAAAGTAGTTTATCTTATAAACCAAATAATTTTTAGCTTACTCTGGTCAATATAAAAACGGCTCTGAAACATCAGAGCCGTTAAGTATGATCGTTGTTTTATAATTATTTGTATTGCGCCATCAAATTTTTTGCGAGATCGGTCATCTTCGCGATGCTTGCATCATTCAATTGTCCTTTCTTGAATTCGGCCAATACATCAGGCAATTTATTTTCCATTTCCAACAAGAAATGACTTTCAAATTCTTTTACTTTATTAACCGGTATTTCGCGTAATAATCCTTGCGTTCCCAAATAAATAATCGCTACTTGCTTTTCAACTGAAACAGGAGAATATTGCAACTGCTTTAATATTTCAACGTTACGTGCACCTTTATCAATTACTGATTTTGTTGCAGCATCCAGATCACCACCAAATTTAGAGAATGCTTCCAACTCACGATATAATGCCTGATCTAATTTTAGTGTACCTGCCACTTTTTTCATTGATTTAATCTGTGCATTACCACCCACACGGCTTACAGAAATACCTACGTTAATGGCAGGGCGAATACCCGCATTAAACAAGTTACCTTCTAAGAATATTTGTCCGTCAGTAATAGAAATTACGTTTGTTGGAATGTACGCAGATACGTCACCAGCCTGTGTTTCAATGATCGGTAAGGCCGTTAAAGAGCCACCTCCTTTTACCAAATGCTTGATAGAAGGTGGTAAGTCGTTCATGTTTTTTGCAACATCATCATTTGTAATAATTTTTGCAGCTCTTTCCAATAAACGGCTATGCAAATAAAATACATCACCGGGATACGCTTCACGTCCCGGAGGTCTTCTCAACAACAATGAAACTTCACGATATGCAACCGCTTGTTTACTTAAATCATCAAAAATAATTAATGCTGGACGACCAGTATCGCGGAAGAATTCCCCAATCGCAGCACCTGCAAATGGTGCATAGAATTGTTGTGGTGCAGGATCTGATGCAGAGGCACACACAATAGTTGTATAAGCCATTGCACCATTATCGCTCAACACTTTCATTACACCTGCAACGGTTGATGCTTTTTGTCCGATAGCAACATATATACAATAAACCGGTTGACCGGCATCGTAAAATTCTTTTTGATTGATGATGGTATCAACACAAATGGCAGTCTTTCCGGTTTGACGGTCACCGATCACCAACTCACGCTGACCACGACCAATAGGAATCATTGCATCAATAGCTTTGATACCTGTTTGCAATGGTTCTTTTACGGGCTCACGATAAATTACACCTGGCGCTTTTCTTTCTAATGGCATTTCATACAACTCACCGAGGATAGGGCCCTTTCCATCAATTGGTTCTCCTAAAGTATTAATTACACGTCCGGCCATTCCTTCACCAACTTTAATGGATGCAATCTGTCCGGTACGTTTTACCTTAGCACCTTCTTTGATATCACCACTTTCACCCATCAATACCACACCTACATTATCTTCTTCCAGATTCAATGCAATTGCTTTTACACCATTTTCAAACTCAACTAATTCACCTGAACGTACATTGTTTAAACCATATACACGGGCAATACCATCACCTACCTGAAGTACTGTACCTACTTCTTCCAAATCAGCTACAGCATTAAAATTGCTTAATTGCTGCCTCAGTATCGCTGATATTTCATCCGGCTTGATCTCTACCATATTTTGAAATTTAAAAATTGATTTTTATGATCGTTGTCTGTTAAATATTTTTTACGAAGATATTTTTTGAGAATTGTTTTTTGATGTCTTTCAAATCTCTTTGAATACTGGCATCAACTAAATTATTATTGAACTCCAACACAAATCCGCCGATTAATTTTTCATCCACTTTAGATTCCAATTCAATTGTTCCGAAATGATTGGCATCCTTTACTTTCGTTTCAATTAATTTTTTTAAGTCATCACTCAATGCAACCGCAGTGGTGATCTTTAATTTATGAATGTCTTTGATCTCGTTGTATTGATCGATGAAAGCTTCTACTACTTCGGGCAAATCGCTTTCGCGTGTTTTGACAACCAGTAAGTGATTGAATAAATTCGTCAATTCACCCACTCTGCCTTTTGTTACAGCTTCAATGATGGCCTTCTTCTTATCTGCATGAATGATCGGGCTGCGCAAAAGATTTACAAATTCAGGACTGCCTTTACAAACTGCCTGCAAGTATTTCATATCTGCATACACAGCTTCTAATTGATCCTTTTCAGTGGCAAGATCAATTAAACTCTTTGCATATCTTCCTGCTAAACGTGGATTGGGCATAATTCAAATTTTCAAATTCTGTGATGTGCAGATGTGCAGATTAAACCATCTGCTCATTTAAAATTTGCACATTCGCATATTAATTCAACTTCACTCCTTCAGCAATATCCTTAATATATTTTTCCTGCTCGGCTTTATTGCTTAGTTCTCTTTTCAATATTTTTTCACTGACTTCAATTACTAAAGCGCCTACTTGATTTTTAACATCGGTCAATGCCGCATTTTTTTGCTGCTGAATGGCTAATTGTGCATCAGCAACAATTCTGTCAAACTCAGCTCTTGCTTTTTCTTTTGCATCAGAGATCATTTTATCTGAATGATCTTTGGCTTCTCTTAAAATAACGGTTCTTTCTTCGCGTGCTTTAGCCAAAATGGTTTCATTTTCGCTTTGCAATTGTGCCATTTCAGCTTTTACTCTTTCAGCAGTTGAAATAGCATCAGCGATTCCATCTTCTCTTTCTTTTAACCCTTTTAAAATTGCAGGCCATGCAAATTTTTTGAGGATAAAAAACACAATCAAAAAAGCCAAGAGGTTCCAGACAAATAACCCTAAATCAGGAGTTAGTAATTGCATATATAATTCAGTTTAAAAATTCTTTTTAAAATACTGCATCCTCCGCCCTTTGCTTCGAATGCAGTAATTTTTTACGTGCACAATACTTGCTACTATTTGAAAACAGCAAGCAAACCTGCTACTGCACCCAAAAGGGCAACACCTTCTACCAAGGCTGCAGCAAGGATCATGTTAGCACGAATGTCATTTGATGCTTCCGGTTGGCGTGCAATACCCTCAACAGCACCTTTACCGATTTGACCGATACCAATACCTGCACCAATGGCAGCTAAACCGGCACCGATTGCACCATAACCAGGTTGGATTTCCAACAAAACATTCATTAAACTCATGACTATATTGTTTTATAATTAAGAAAAAAATATTAATGATGTGCTTCTTCGTGATGTTCACCTTCAAAAGCCTGACCAATAAATACCGCAGTCAAGTTTGCAAAAATGAACGCCTGTATAAAAGCAACCAACACTTCAATTAAATAAATAAATACTGCTAACAATACAAACAATGGTGATGTTCCCCATCCCAATGCTGTATTCATTGCTCCAAAAATAAAGATCAAACAAATAAAACTCAGGATGATGATATGACCTGACAACATATTTGCAAACAACCTTATGATGAGTGCAAATGGCTTTGTAAAAATTCCCAACAATTCAACCGGCGTCATGATTGGTTTTACAAACCCTGGAACCGGAGGCCAAAAAATATGTAACCAAAAATGTTTATTTGTATTAAATAATATAACAACGAAAGAAATAATCCCCAGCATGGCAGTGAAAGCGATATTTCCTGTAACATTAGCTGTTCCGGGAATTAATCCAATCAAGTTATTGATGAGAATAAAAAAGAATACAGTTAATAAATACGGCATGAACTTTTCGTATTTATGACCCAAGTTTGGTTTTGCAACTTCATCACGCACAAAAGTAATTACAGGTTCTACAAGTCCTTGAAAACCTGATGGCGCAGACTTTACGCCTTTTCCACTTGTATATTTTTTTGCAACTCCATTCATTAACCAAACTAAAAGAATCATTGCAATGATTAATTGCACTACATTTTTTGTGAATGAAAAATCATACACTTTAGTTGTAAGATCCGGAAGACCATTTGCATCTGCAGCATAGATTTTTCTTTCCGTATAAAGCGGCTGACCTTTTGCATCTTTTACTGCTTCAAGATGATGCTCTTTTAAATATTCTTCAGTAGCTACAATATATCCTTCATGAATTTCTTTTCCTTCATCAAATTTCGAATAGTTGAAAAATGAAACTCCTTTTGAAGGACTGTACAATAAAACAGGTAATGGAATTGAAATAGTATGCCCTCCTAAAGTAAAAAAATGAAATTCATGTGCATCACCAACATGTTCCAAAATGATTTTGGCCGGATCGATAGCACCTTCTTTTTTAGGTTGAGAAGATTGTTCAGTTTTGCCTGCTTCGACCGGACTTGCTTCTTGTGCCAATAATTTACCTGAAATTATTACGAAGAAAAGGCTGAAAACCGCAACCGCCAATGATTTCACACTTCTAAAGGTCATACCTGTCTCTAAATTTGCCGCAAAGATAGGGGTAGAAGCCTTAAAAATTGAATTGAATAAAGGGAATTTGTGAAAAAAATTAAGATGCTGAAAACACCGCCTTTTTCTTGCGTTCAAATTGCATTTCGTGCAGTTTTGCGTAAAATCCACCATGCGCTAACAGCTCTTCATGGCTGCCCATTTCCTTGATCTCGCCTTTGTCTAATACAATTATTTTATCAGCTTTTCTGATAGTAGATAGCCGATGTGCTATCACAATGGAAGTCCTGTCGGCAATCAATGTATCAATTGCTTTTTGAATTAATATCTCACTTTCTGTATCAATGGAAGAAGTGGCTTCATCAAGAATTAAAATAGCTGGATTGTACAGTAATGCACGTACAAAAGAGATCAATTGTCTTTGGCCCAAACTCAAGGTATTTCCTCTTTCCATTACATCATAATCGTATCCTTTCGGTAATTGCATGATAAAATCATGCATGCCCAGCATTTTTGCAGCAGCAATTACCCTATCTCTGTAAATCTCGGGATTTCGCAAAGTGATATTGTCCATCACTGAGCCTGAAAAAAGGAATACATCCTGCAACACCACACCGATATTTTTTCGTAAGAGATCTAATTGATAATTCTCGATATTGACAGCGTCAATTTTGATGGCGCCCTTTTGAATATGATATAACCTGTTCAATAAGCTGATGATAGAAGTTTTACCACTTCCGGTATGACCAACCAACGCCACCGTTTGTCCGGCTTCAACAGAAAAGTTGATATCTTTTAAAACATATTGTTCTTCATTGTATGCAAACCAAACATGGTCGAACTCTATCGCACCTTTGATCACTGCAGACTTTGTGCTATTGACTACCGAATCAACAGTAACATCATCATTATCCATCACTTTAAAAACCCTTTCTGCAGCAATCATTCCCATTTGCAATACATTAAACTTATCAGCAATGACTCTTAAAGGGCGAAATATCAAATTCATGTACATGATGAACGCCACGATCTTACCTGAAAAATTTATTTTATCACTTGGATTGGTGATCGCCAAATTGGCCACCCACCAAACTATTAAAGCAGTGCTGATGGCTAACACGATTTCAACGATGGGAAAGAAAACGCTGTAAGCAAAAATGGCTTTAATATTGGCGTTGCGATGTTCCTTATTTATTTTTTTGAATTTTTCAAATTCTCTGTCTTCGGCTGCAAATGCCTGTACTATCTGCATCCCGGTGATATGCTCCTGCACAAATGCATTCAAGCTCGCTACTGCATTTCTTACTTTAATAAAACTTTTGTTTACGCTTTCTTTAAAATAATATGTGGCAAGAATCAAAACAGGAAACGGTATCAATGCAATAAATGATAATCGCCAATCCATACTAAACATCGTCACCAATAAAAAAATAATGGTGAGCAGATCGGCAAGGATAGGTATCAAACCATCGCTGAAAATATCATTGATACTTTCAATATCATTGATGGTTCTTGTGGTTAATGTACCAATGGGGGTTTTGTCGAACTGACTTAAATTAAGCTGTAATATTTTTTGATAGATCGTAACCCGAAGATCCTTCACCACATTTTGCCCCAACCATGCCGTGATGAAAGTAAATGCAAAACGGATCAATGTTTCTGTAATTAAAAAAATGATCTGAAAAAAAGTAACAGCAATAATAAATTGAGTTATATCATTTGTATCTGTATTGAATAAAACCGTTTTAAGCCATATAGGAATATGAATATCTTTTCCGGAAGCTTTATCCACAGTTAATTGTATCAGATAAGGGCGTATGGGTGCAAATGCAGCCATCAATATGGCTAAAAGCAAACTGCTGTAAAAAAAAGCATTGTATGGTTTTACAAAGTGAAAAACCCTGCTCAATAAAGAGATGTTGATTATTTTTTTTTTGCTGCCGTCGCTCATGTGTGTGGCAAATGTAACAAGTTTGTCAAGTGATAGTTTACCGTTGAAGGAAATTTATCAGGAGGCAGCAACAAAATGGAATACAGAGTCATTCCATCAAAGAAAGCCATTCATTTCTTATATTCGTAACCATGTTACCCGAGCAAGAAACCGTTACAGATGAACAGTTGCCTCCGTATAATCTGAATGAAGAACAAGAGAAGAAAGAGATCATCAGACAATACAGGGCATTATTAAGAAGCCTTCGCCCCAAATTAAAAAAAGGTGATAAGGAATTGGTGCGTCATGCTTTTGAAATGGCTGCCGAAGCACATAAAACAACACGGCGCAAAAGCGGCGAACCGTATATATTACACCCTTTGGCAGTTTCAATGATCTGTGTGGAAGAAATAGGTTTGGGTGTAAGAAGTACGATTTGTGCTTTGCTGCATGATACAGTTGAAGACACCGATATTACATTAGATGATCTGGAAAGAGAATTCGGAACAGAGATCGCTAAAATAGTGGATGGTCTTACTAAAATTTCTACTGTTATTGATACCAACATTTCTCAACAGGCAGAAAATTTCAAGAAAATATTATTAACGCTCACAGATGATCCGAGAGTAATATTGATCAAACTTGCAGATCGTTTGCATAACATGCGAACACTCGACAGCATGAAGCGTGATAAACAATTAAAGATCGCTTCAGAAACAGTTTGGGTATATGCGCCACTCGCTCACCGCATGGGTTTGTACAGTATCAAAACCGAATTGGAAGATCTGGCAATGAAATATATGGAGCCTGAAGCTTACAAAGAGATCGCTAAAAAATTATCAGAAACAAAAAGAGAAAGAACCAGATACATCAATGAGTTTATCAAACCGATTAAAGAAAAATTAGCAGGATCCGATTTTGATTTTGAAATGTATGGCCGTCCAAAAAGTATTCACAGTATTTGGAATAAAATAAAAAAGAAGGCAGTATCATTTGAAGAGGTGTACGATTTGTTTGCAATTCGGGTAATTATTAATTCAACTCCTGAAAAAGAAAAAGAAGATTGCTGGAAAGTATATTCGATGATCACTGACGAATACACACCCTCACCCGAACGTTTACGCGATTGGTTAAGCAATCCGAAAAGCAATGGATATGAAGCTTTGCATACGACTGTAATGGGACCACAAGGTAAATGGGTGGAAGTACAGATACGCACAAAACGCATGAATGAAATTGCGGAGAAAGGTTTGGCTGCACATTATAAATATAAAGAAGGAAGCAATGATGAGGATCGTTTTGATAAATGGTTCGGACAAATAAGAGAAGTGCTGGCCACACAAGATTCTGATACGGTAGATTTTTTACAGGATTTCAAAACATCTTTTCTTGCAGAAGAAATCTATGTGTACACACCAAAAGGTGAAGTGAAAATGTTGCCAACAGGAAGTACTGCATTAGATTTCGCATTTTCTATACATTCTGCTATCGGTACAAAATGTATCGGTGCAAAAGTGCATCACAAGCTGGTTCCCATCAGCCATAAATTAAGAAGTGGTGACCAGATAGAGATCATCACCAGCAATAAACAAAAACCTTCTGAAGATTGGTTGAATTTTGTTGTTACTGCCAAAGCAAAAAATAAAATTAAAGACGCGCTGCGTGAAGAAAAACGCAAAGTGGCAGATGATGCCAAATACACATTGCAGCGCAAACTGGAAGGGATGGGAGCAGCTTATACTTCAGGTAATATTGAAGAACTGATGCATTTTTATAAGCTAACTTCTCAATTAGATCTTTTTTATAAGATTGCAACAAAAAGTATTGATTTAAAAGAGTTGAAAGACTTTCATGTGCTGGGTGACAGGCTCGAAGCGCCTAAGCCAAAACTTGCCATACAGGAGGTTATTTTCGATCATCCGCATCAAAAACATTATTCAAAAAAAGATAGTGAGCTGATCATTTTTGGCGAAAGCAGTGATAAGATCCAATATACATTGGCTAAATGTTGTAACCCTATTCCCGGTGATGATGTATTTGGTTTTGTAAGCACCGGTAAAGGTTTGATCATTCATCGAACCAATTGTCCTAATGCACCACAGTTACTTGCAAACTATAGTCATCGAGTAGTAAAAACAAAATGGGCAAAAAATAAAGAGATATCTTTCTTAACCGGTTTAAAAATTATTGGACTAGATGATGTAGGCGTGATCAATAAGATCACCAACGTGATCAGCGGAGAATTAAAAATCAACATTGCGGGTTTAACCATTGAATCAGGTGAGGGGTTGTTTCAGGGAACAATAAAAGTGTTTGTGCACGATAAAGAAGAATTGGAAGAATTGGTGGAGAGATTAATGAATCTGCAAGGTATCCAGACAGTTGACAGGTTTGACATGGAAGACACAAAATAAAAATTATTTCCACTAATTATTATAATCATCGTTTTCAAACATTCCTTCACTTACATTTGCGGCATTAATACTTAGTTATGGTTGACGTAATTCTTGGTTTACAATGGGGTGATGAAGGCAAAGGAAAAATTGTTGATTACTTTGCTCCCAAGTATGATGTAGTTGCCCGCTTTCAGGGCGGCCCCAATGCAGGACATACTTTATATGTTAACGGAGAGAAAATGGTGTTGCACCAAATACCTTCCGGCATCTTTCATCAGAATACCATTAATATTATTGGCAACGGTGTAGTGCTTGATCCAGTAACCTTAAAAAAAGAATGTGATAAAGTGGCAGCGATGGGTATTGATGTAAAAAAGAATTTATTCATTTCTGAAAGAACAAATATTATTGTTCCTACACACCGTGCTTTAGACAAAGCAAGCGAAATGCAGAAAGGTGAAAGCAAGATCGGTTCTACTTTAAAAGGTATCGGTCCGGCTTATATGGATAAAACAGGGCGCAATGCAATTCGTGTGGGAGATTTACTGGATAAAAGTTTTATCACACAATACATCAAGCTTCGTTTAAAACATCAGAAGCTGTTGGATAATTTTAATTTCATTGAGGACATCACTGCTTGGGAAGAAGAATTTTTTGAAGCATTGGAATTTCTGCGCACACTGAATGTAGTGAACGGAGAATATTTCATCAACAAAAAAATATCCGAAGGAAAAAAAGTATTAGCCGAAGGTGCACAGGGAAGTATGCTGGATATTGATTTCGGAACTTTTCCTTTTGTCACTTCATCCAATACTATCTCTGCAGGTGTTTGTACCGGTTTAGGTGTATCACCTAAACAGATCAATGAAGTTCTGGGCGTAACCAAAGCTTATTGTACCAGAGTAGGAAGCGGCCCATTCCCTACCGAGCTGGAAGATGCTACCGGCGAAGAATTAAGAAAAATAGGAAATGAATTTGGTGCTACTACCGGTCGTCCGCGTCGTTGCGGATGGATCGATCTGGTTGCATTACGCTATGCATGTATGATTAATGGCGTAACGCAAGTCGTAATGACAAAAGCCGATGTTTTAGATGCTTTTGAAGATTTGAAAGTTTGTACTGCTTATAAAATTGACGGCAAAGAAAAACAAGAAGTGCCTTTTCAAATGACCAGAGTTCAAATTGAACCTGTGCATAAAAGTTTCAAAGGCTGGAATATTGATACAACCTCAATAACAGAAGCAGCCAAATTGCCTCCGCAAATGTCAAGTTATATTGATTTCATTAACAATTATATCGGTGCTCCCGTAAAATTTGTTTCAAATGGTCCGGGACGTGAGCAAATTATCAGCCTTTGAAAAATATTGGCTAAAAAACAATAAAAAAATTTTGGTTACTATTATTTTACGTTGAAATTTTACATCTCTAAACTTATTAGAACATGGCAACGAAATCTGATAAGAATAAAAAAACTTCAGTACCTAAGAATGTATCGGATGATGATACATTAAAGCCTTCTTCCAAGAGTAAAAAACAATTGGATGAAGATGATGATGATTTTGACGATGATGATGAAGACATAAAACCATCATCAAAAAAATCTGCATCTAAATCAGTGTCAAGAAAATCTAAAGAAGATGATGATGATGACGATGATGTAGATGAAAAAGAAGATGATTGGGAAAAACCTGAAGAAGGTGATGATGATTGGGATCCTGACTTCGATGAATTTGATATCCCGAAATCAAAGGGTAAAAAAGCTGCTGTTCCCGGAAAAAAGAAAGCCGAAGAAGAGGATGATTTTAAAATTGATGAAGACTTTAAAGAATTCGATCTTTTTAATGACAAAGATGAATTTGATGACGATGACGATGATTTTTAATCATAAAAAATATGTCTGACAAAAAAGTTGAATAGTTTATCTGTTCAACTTTTTTTTGCAGAATCATCACAGTTTAGTTCAAGGAAGTTGTTCCATCCAGCAACATACGAATGGATTGCAATAAAATTTCCCCTTTTTTTGCTTCAAAAATAATTTGTCTGTCTTTAGGCAATCTTAATAAATAAGTTTTTCCTCCTGCCAGATCCTTGTCAAATCCGGGGTTCCATTTATTGAATTGATTGATGTCCATCAGTAAAAAATTCGTAAGCACTACTGAATTATATCTTCCATTTATTTCAGTAACATAGCTAATGGCCGCATCTTCATCATTGAGTTTTATATCTGTATTAATTCTGCTTGCTAAAAATATTTTTGTTTCATTCGCAGTCATTGTAGTCAACCCTCCACCACCTTCAAAAAAATAATCGGTAGCTATATATTTTTTTACGTGCGTCCTGGTTTCTTCTCGCATCAGATATTGAATGGTCCAGAAGTCCCTGCTGCCGGTTTTCTCAATTGCCTGACGTATTCTTCCGGCGCCACCGTTATATGCAGCGATCACCAATAACCAATCACCGAATTCATCATATAATTCTTTGATCAGTTTTGCAGCAACAACTGTGCTTTTATAAAAATCAGTTCGGTCATCATTATATTTTCCTGTGTGCAAACCATAACGGTGTGCTTCATAATCCATCAATTGCCATGGACCAACAGCTCCTGCCCATGAAACCAAATTGGATTGAAAATGGCTCTCGATAACACTTAAATATTTTAATTCTTTGGGCACACCATATTGCGGAAGGATATTATCACACATATCAAAATAAGGCTTTGCCCAGGATTTCATTTTTTCCAATTCTTTTCCCTGTTTGCGGATATACTCCTGTGTAAAAGAAACAGCCTGCGGATTTAAAGGTGTGTTGAAAGTTTTACCTGAAATGGTGTTTCTTTCGGTAATGATACTTTTAAAATCAGATTTATCAGTAATGGTTGTATCCGGATTGAAATATGCTGTTCCCGCATTTACTATAACTGGGACCAGAAATGCAAAGAAGAATGTTGCTGCTTTTTTTAATGAATCATGAATTGTATGATCTTCCAACCGATGCATAAACTGAATTATTTTATGAAACAAATGTTGCAGCAGTTAGTTTTGGCGAATGATACATTAAACCAATCATGGTTTTAACTGCATCATTTGTTTTGAAATGGAAAGCAAAGATAATTCATCAAAATGAGATGTCATCACCTGCAAACCAAAAGGAAGTCCATTGCTATGTTTGAATAAAGGAACAGATATGGCAGGAATGCCTACAAGATTTGCATATACTGTATAAATATCAGCCAAAAACATTTCTATCGGATCGTCAGTTTTTTCACCAATTTTAAAAGCAGTGGTGGGAACTGTTGGAGAAATGATGGCATCATATTTTGCAAAAATATTTTTTGTCTGCTCACTCAATATTTTTCTTGCCTGTTGTGCTTTTGTAAAATAAGCATCATAATAACCTGCACTTAAAACAAAGGTTCCCAATAAAATTCTGCGTTGCACTTCTTTTCCAAAACCTTCACTTCTGCTTTTTTTATATAGCTCTGTCAAATCATCCCCTTCATTCAACGAAGCACGATAGCCATATTTAACACCATCAAACCTTGATAAATTACTGGAAGCTTCAGCTGTTGTAAGTATGTAATAAGTGGGAACGATATAATTCAATAAATTAAAATCAACTGCTTCAATAGTATGCCCGGCATTTTTTAATGTTTGAATATATGATTGAATGGAAGATGCCATCTCTTTATCCAAGCCAGGATGTTCCAAAGCTTGCTTGAAATAAGCGATGCGGTATGTCTTTTTGTTTTCTGTTAATTGCGCAGAATAAGCCGGAACATTTTGTTCAGATGCAGTGCTGTCAAAATCATCTGCACCTGCAATAATTTCTAAAATCAATGCAACATCTTCAATACTGTTAGCAAAAATTCCAATTTGATCGAATGATGATGCATAAGCAATCAATCCATATCTTGAAACTCTTCCGTAAGTCGGTTTTAATCCAACAACACCGCAAAAATCTGCAGGCTGACGAACAGAGCCGCCTGTATCACTTCCCAAACTGATCATACTTAATCCTGCCTGTACGCTAACAGCAGATCCGCCTGAAGAACCGCCCGGAACACGGGTTTCGTCAATGGCATTTCTCACAACACCGAAAGCCGAATTCTCACTACTGCTTCCCATCGCAAATTCATCACAATTATTTCTTCCGATGATGATGGCATCTTCCGCTAATAATTTTTCAACTGCTGTTGCATTATAAATAGAAGTGAAATTTTCAAGAATATGTGAAGAGGCAGATACTTTATGCTCTTTAAAACAGATCACATCCTTTAATGAGATCACAACGCCGTGAAGTTTACCTGATTTCTTTCCCGCCTTGCGATTTGTATCAAGTTCTTCAGCCCTTTTTAATGCTTCTTCTTCATACACTTCTAAAAAAGCATTGAGGCGATTTTTCTCTTTGATCTTTGACAAATAATGATTAACAGCAATCACGCATCCCTCAGGTTCGGTTGTCAAATAAGTGTGATAATCTTGTATTGAACTGAATGAAAACAAATTCTGAATTTTAATACTGTTATTAACTCCATTCCTCTTGTTCTGCAACTTTCCTTTTCTTTTCTACTCTAACACAAAGGAAAATACTTATCTCGTACAATAATACCAAAGGAATACTGCAGATAATTGTACTTAACATATCCGGAGGTGTGATAATAGAAGTTGCTATTACGATGATGATAACTGCATGTCTTCTATATTTGCGCAAAAAACCTGAACTTACCACTCCGATTTTTGCCAGGAAATAAAGAACCAAAGGAAGCTGAAAAGCAATGCCTGAACCCAATATCAAAGGAACCATTGTATTAAAATAACTGGCAATGGTCCAAAAATTTTCTATGCTTTCATCTATCGAAAAATTTGCAAAGAAATTAATCGTATAAGGTGCTACAATATAGTAGCCGAATAAAACACCGATAAAAAAAAGTAGTGATACCCAGAAGATCACGCCTCTTGTGCCTTTCAATTCATTTGTTTTAAGTGCAGGCTTTACAAATTTCCAGAACTGCCAAAAAACATAAGGAAAAGCAAGAATAAAACCACCTATTAAAATAACATTGAGAAAAACATTAAACTGCCCGGCAACTGCATTACTCTGCATTCGAATATGAATGGCTGTTAAACAAAGATCATTTCCCATTCCCAGAAACTTCCCCAATTTACACAGATAGGTATAAGTAATAAAATCAGGATGCACTGGGCCCATCAAAATATTTCTGATGATGAATTTATGATAAACACCCATTATGATAGCTCCGATAACAATTGCAATGACGGATCTGAATAGATGTTTTCTGAGTTCATCTATATGATCGAAAAATGACATTTCCGCTTTGGGTTCTGAATCTGATATTTTTGAGAAAAGACTCATGTAATAAGAACGAAGTTTGAAATTATAATAAACAAAACAAAACCCCGCAAAAATAAATTGCGAGGTTTAAAATAATGAAATAAACAATCTATTCATTTTAATCATTCTTGGTAGAAGAAGGCTCATCATTAACATGTCCTTCAATCTCCTTTTTTACATTGTCTTTAGCGTCTTTAAACTCTCTGATTCCTTTCCCCAATCCACGCATCAATTCCGGTATTTTCTTTCCACCAAACATCAATAACACTATTAACAAAATAAGAATGAGGTGCTGCGGTGCAAATAAGTCTCCCATAAAATATGATTTAGTAAAGCAAGGTAAACGAAAAATCAGTACTGCTAAAAAAAGCTTTGCTAAAATTCAATAACCAAAGAAAAAATGAATTAAAATCTTTTTTCCTTGATACGTGCACTTTTACCGCTTCTTTCGCGCAGATAGTACAATTTGGCTCGACGAACTTTCCCTACTTTGTTCAATAAAACAGACTCAACATTTGGAGAAAAGAAAGGGAACAAACGTTCAACTCCAACTCCATCAGATATTTTACGAACTGTGAAAGATGCTGTAGCACCAGTACCCTGAATCTTTACCACGTCGCCGCGGAAGCTCTGGATACGCTCTTTACCACCTTCTACAATTTTATAATTTACAGTCACATTATCACCTGATTTAAATTTCGGGTAATCTTTTTTTCCTGTTAACTGGTCGTGTACAAACTTAACTGCTTCGCTCATAACTTAGATTTTTGCGGACGGCAAAGGTAATAGAAAATTTCAAATTTCAAATTTCAAATCCCGGTTTATTTATCTGGCCACATTTACAGCCCTCTTTTCCCTGATAACTGTTACTTTGATCTGCCCCGGATAAGTCATCTCAGTTTGTATCTTTTGGGCAATTTCAAAACTCAGTTTGTCGCTGTCAATATCGGTTACTTTATCAGCTTCTACAATTACACGTAATTCACGTCCCGCTTGGATTGCATAGGCTTTTTCAACTCCCTGATAATTTAATGCCAAGTTTTCGAGATCCTTGATCCTTTGCAGATATTGCTGCATGATCTCACGTCTGGCACCCGGTCTTGCGCCACTGATGGCATCACAAGCCTGAATGATCGGTGAAATCACATATTGCATTTCCATTTCGTCGTGGTGTGCACCAATTGCATTCACCACCGCAGGGTTTTCTCCATACTTTTCAGCCAGTTTAGCTCCTAACAAAGCATGACTCAATTCAGTTTCCTCATCGGGAACTTTACCTATATCATGTAATAATCCTGCTCTTTTTGCCAATTTAGGGTTCATGCCCAATTCGCTTGCCATGATGCCGCAGAGATTGGCTGTCTCACGGCTATGCATCAATAAATTTTGCCCGTAAGAAGAACGGAATCTCATCTTACCCACTATTCTCACCAATTCTTTATGCAGACCATGAATACCCAATTCCATCACTGTTCTTTCGCCAATTTCCATGATCTGTTCTTCCAATTGCTTCCGTGTTTTTTCTACTACTTCTTCAATTCGTGCCGGATGGATACGCCCATCAGCAACTAATCTTTGTAAACTTAATCGTGCAATTTCCCTGCGTAATGGATCGAATGAAGAAAGGATGATTGCTTCAGGTGTATCATCAACAATCAGATCAACACCTGTAGCTGCTTCAATGGCGCGGATATTTCTACCTTCACGGCCGATGATCTGTCCTTTGATTTCATCTGTTTCGAGATTGAAAACTGTGACTGTATTTTCTATGGTTTGTTCGGCAGCTGTTCGTTGAATAGATTGAATAACAATTTTACGGGCTTCTTTATTTGCCTTCAATTTTGCATCTTCAATAATTTCCTGCTGAATAGACAGTGCCTGTGTTTGAGCCTCATGCTTCAAGCTTTCAATTAATTGGGCTTTGGCTTCTTCTGCACTCAGATTAGAAATCTTTTCTAATCGTCTGATATGTTCTTCCTGATGTTTTTCGAGTTCGGTGCGTTTCAGGTTTACGATTTCAATCTGACGATTAAGCGCTTCTTTGATAGCCTCATTTTCTTTGAGTTGCTTATCAAGTCCTATCTCCTTTTGGTTAATTGAAATTTCTTTTTGTTTGGCACGGCTTTCTGCATCACTTATTTTGCGATTGCGTTCGAGCACTTCTTTATCATGCTCAGCCTTCAACTGCACGAATTTCTCTTTCGCCTCAAGCTGCTTTTCTTTTTTGATCGTTTCAGCTCTTAATTCAGCTTCCTTTAAGATATTCTGTGCCTGCAGCTCTGCATCTTCAATCTGTTTTTTTGTGTTTTTAGCGAAAATAAATCTACCCGCTGCAACACCTGCAATTAGTGCTACTACACCAATTATAATAGATAAAACCTGTGGGTCCATGTTGTTGTAATGTTTTAAAATAGTTCAGAATCATAATAATCTCACCGCACTCATTTTTTTCTTTAAATGAGACGTAATGTGCGAAGATAAATAAATATACAAAGTGAAAAGGAGAGAGAAGGAATTTATTATGAGAATAACTGTTAAATCAGATCAGGAGCGCTCAGATAACATTTTATCCAAGAGTGTTTCGAGAGAGGTAAGCTTTGTTGCCGTTTCCTGCTGTTGTAGGATATCGGATGTGGGTTTGGTCTGTTCGGTGGCAAACCAAAGCAGTACCATTGAAACATAATCCTGCATATCCTTACCGGCAAACTTATTCTTAAACTCGAAAACCTTTTCGTTGATCAGTTTAACGGTCTTTCGAACCATTTCCTCATCTTTCGGCTCTACTTTCAGCCGATAGCTCCTGTCTGCGATCACAACATTGATGGGAATCAGTTCTGCCATATTATTCTGCATTCAATAAGGATAAACATTTTTCAATTTCTTTCAAGTAAGTATCAATCCGTTTCTCCATTATTTTTTTATCCCTCTCTCCCCAATTACTGATGCCAACTTGCATCGCATCTATTTTTTGCTGAAGGGATTGGATTTGTTCAGATTTTGTGATACTTAGCAACTTTTGTTTTTCGAGATCCTTTTTTAGTTGTGTATTTTCTTTTTGTACAAGCCGATATTCTTTCAGCAATTGCTGAAGTTTATCATGAATGTTTTTTAGCTGAATATCTACCGGATTATTCATATGATCCAATCAGAATAAAAAATTGCATTAATAAATCTGTTGAACAAATCAATTATTTTCTTATTTCAGCGCCTAACTCTTTTTGAAAAATTTCGATCAATTTATTTACCATGCTGTCTGTTTCTTTATCGGTCAATGTTTTTTCTTCATCCAAAAAAGTAAAATTAACTGCCATCGACTTTTTGTCAATCCCTAATTTATCGCTTTCAAAAACATCAAATAATCGAACAGATTTCAGCTTTGACAATTTAGTTTTCTTTATTACATTTTCCAAAGATTCATAAGTGGTGGATCTGTTTACGATCAATGCCAGATCTCGCTGCACCGCCGGAAATTTGGACACTTCTTTATAAACGATCTTTTGTTTTTCAATTATTTTATACAGATCAACATAATTAATGTCGATAAAATAAACTGCCTGTTTGATATCAAAATCAATTAATTGTTTTTTATTTACTTCCACTAATTTGCCCAATTGTTTTTTGCCATGATAAAAAGCAATGATTAATTCTTTTGAATCTTCCTTCGCAAATGTGATGTCGTTCAATCCACTCAAATTGAAAATGCCTGTCACAATTCCTTTTGCTTTATAAAAATCCTGCTGTACACTTTTTTCTCTCCAAGATTCTTCATGGTTCATCCCGGTGATGTATAAAGACAAATGTTCTTCTTCTTTATACTCACCAACTGCTTTACTGCTGTAGGTTTTACCAAATTCGAAGAATTGCAGGTTATTATTTCTGCGATTGATATTATAAGCAATGATCTCTAATCCTGTTTCGAGCATGGACGGACGCATCACATCTAATTCTGCGCTGAGATTATTGATCATCTTAACAGCTGAATGCATTACCTCTTCATTGAAATATTTACTGTTGGTGATGCTGTTGGTGAATATTTCATTGAAACCCTGACCAACTAAATAATTAGAAATCTTTTCTTTTAACGTTTCTTTCAATCCTGCCACTTCAACAGATGGTGAAATAGTGATGGATGAAGGGATGTCAATATTATCCAACCCATCAATACGAAGTATTTCTTCAACAATATCCGCAGGCAAACTGATGTCAGGTTTGCTATAAGGAACAGAGACCCATAATTCATCCATACCCTCTTTTACAATTTCAAAACCCAACGCCAGCAATATTCTGTTCACTGCATCCTGATGATAATTCTTGCCACTTAATTTTTTCAAATAATGATATTTGATACCGATCTGTGTTCTTTCTTTTGGTTTCGGATATACATCAATCACATCACTGGATATTTCTCCGCCGGCAATCTCTTTGATCAATAATGCCGCACGTTTTAAAACATTAACCGTGTTTGAAATATCCACTCCTTTTTCAAATCTTGCTGCAGCATCTGTTCTTAGTCCATGGTGAACAGAAGTTTTACGAATAGATACGGCATCAAAACAGGCGCTCTCTAAAAAAATATTTTTTGTATTGTCTTTTACACCACTGTGTAATCCGCCAAACACACCACCAATACACATGGGTTCGCTTTTTCCGTTGCAGATCATCAAATCTGTTGCTGTTAATTTTCTTTCTTTTTCATCTAATGTGATGAATGAGGTACCTGCAGAAAGATTTTTAATGATCACATGCTGACCTGCAATTTGGTCAGCATCAAAGGCATGCAAAGGCTGACCTGTTTCGTGCAAGATATAATTAGTGATATCAACGATATTATTAATGGAACGCAAACCGATAGCCGTTAATTTATCTTTCAGCCATTGCGGTGATGCTGCAATTGTAACACCACTGATACTTACACCGGAATAACGCGGACAAGCATCTTCATTCTCAATCGTAACTTTGAACTGAAGTGAATTACTATCTGATTTGAAAGAGTTATTAAACGGAGATTTTACTCTTGTTTCTTTTTTGTTATGATGCGTTAAATATGCACAAACATCTTTTGCCACACCCAAATGACTCATGGCATCCATCCTGTTGGGTGTTAATCCGATCTCGTAGATCCAGTCGCTGTAAGGTTTAAAATGATTTAATGCAGGTGTGCCTACAATAACATCTTCAGGCAAAATAATAATGCCGGCATGACTTAATCCCAAACCAATTTCATCTTCGGCGCAGATCATTCCAAAACTTTCGACACTGCGTATCTTGGCTACTTTCATAGTGATGGGCTCATTGCCTGTCGGATAAATAGTTGTGCCAACTGTTGCCACAACAACTTTCTGTCCTTTTTCAACATTGGGTGCTCCGCAAACTATCTGCAAAGGTTCTTTCTCTCCGATATTTACTTTGGTGACTTTTAATTTATCCGCATTGGGATGTTGTTCGCATTCTACTACTTCACCAATAATCAAACCTTCCAATCCGCCTTTAATGCTTTCATATTTTTCAAGGCTTTCCACTTCCAAACCTATTGAAGTAAGGATCTTCGATAATCTTTCCGGTTCAATTGTTTCCGGCAAATATTCACTTAACCAATTATAACTGATCGTCATTGTTACTCGCTCTTGTTGTGCTGCAAATATAACAGATGCAAATGAGAGGAGAATATTATGGAGAAATTGAATCCTATTTCTTCTTTTTACCGAGTACTAACGCATAGGAATGGTCAATGTATTCATGCAGTTGCCTGATGGAAAGAATTCCATCAACAATGATGGTGTTCCAGTGCTTTTTATTCATGTGATAGCCGGGTAAAACAGCAGTTGGATATTCTTCACGTAATTCAATGGCCAGATCGGGATCGCATTTTACATTGAAACGCAAAGGATGTGTATCCAGTGAAACCAATAAAAATACTTTATTCTTTATTTTAAAGACCAAAGTATCCGGACCGAAGGGCAATGTTTCCTCGACATCCTCTTTCGCCAAACAATATTCCCTTAAAGCTTCAATATTCATGACTTTAAGTTCGGAAAAATATATTACATATTAAAATACAAAAGGACAAGTATTGCGAAAGCAATTACTTGACCTTTTAAAATTAAATGAAATCAATTCAACGTAATGATGAAATCCTCTATCGGTGTACGTACTTTTTTCATATTCACCAACCAATCATGCGCAGTATCCCTGTATCCTAAAGGCAACAATGTTACACTCCGCAATCCCTTTTCTTTCAAGTTGAGCAACTCATCTAAAGCCGGGGCATTAAATCCTTCCATTGGAGTAGCATCAACTTTTTGTTCCGCTGCTGCAATTATTGCAGCACCGAAAGAAATGTAGGATTGCTTGGCAGCATGGGTAAAATTTTCTTCTGCAGATCTTACTAAATAATTTTTCAGAAGCATGTTTCTGTAATCATCGGTTGCACTTTCCGGCAAACCACGTTCACTGTTATTTCTTTCGAAAACTTTGTTAATGCGTTCTTCCGTATAATTATCCCAAGCAGCAAACACCAGCAAATGCGATGCATCTGTTATTTGACTTTGTCCGTGTGCGATTGGTTTTATTTTTTCCAATAATGCTTTATTGGTGATCACTATAATTTCAAAAGGCTGAAGTCCGGATGAAGAAGGTGCCAACCAGGCAGCTTTTAAAATATAATCTACTTTTTCTTGCGGAACCGGCTGTCCGTTCATCTTCTTGGTAGCATATCTCCATTGAAGATCATTAATTACACTCATGGTACTATTATTTTTTTATACATTTATTGAAGCAAAATTAAGTTATATTAACTATACTTTTGTTACCGATATACTAAAGTATAGCACTATTTAAACCTAACGATATGCCGGTCAACCCTAAAGAACATGATGCATGTAAAAAATCGCTTTTAGCAGTAAAAGATGCATTAGACGTAATAAGCAGTAAATGGAAATTGCAGATCATCATTGCCATTTGGGCAGGTAATAAAAGATTCAAGGATATAGAACGGCAAATAGGCGGCATTTCTCCACGCATGTTATCTAAAGAATTAAAAGACCTGGAAGAACATAAACTGATCGTTCGAAAAGTATACGATACGCAGCCCGTGACTATCGAATATACTGCAACAGCTCACGCAGAAACATTAAAAGAATTAGTAGATAAATTAAGAACCTGGGGTATAAAACATCGTAAAGCTGTATTTGGAAAATAAAAAGAAAAGGCTGCAAATAAATATTGCAGCTTTTCTTTTTATAAAAATTGTTTATTTACAATTATCGGTCACCCATTCACCATCAATCATCACTTTGCAAACACTGGTCAGATATTCGAAAGGGTCACCGTTGTATAAAACCAGATCAGCATCTTTCCCTTTTTCAATACTGCCAACTTTTTTATCAATGCCCAATAATTTTGCAGGATTGAGTGTGATCACCTTAAATCCGTCTTCATAAGGCAATCCTTCTCTTACAGCCATTGCTGCTTCGAAAAGCAACACATGTGTTTTGGGAACATATCCTTCAAAACCTGTTTCGATGGAAACTGAAATTCCGGCTTTGGTTAAGATGGCTGCACTTTCTCTTGTCATGTTTACCATATCACCGCCATTGCGCGCCATGGTTGCATGCAAGATCACTTCTGCATTGGCTGCTTTAATTTCATCAATCAATCTGTATGCTTCTGCTGCGCCATCGATCACTAATTTAAAATTAAATTCTTTCTCCAAACGAATGGCGCTCATGATATCATTTGCTGCATTGACCGTTATCAATGCTTTGATCTGACCCTTTAATAATTTACCAAGCATCTCTAATTTTAAATCAGTTGCCGGTCTTTTACTGGTGTCTTTATCATTTTGTTTTGTGAGATAAGATTGTGCTTTAATCAATTCTGTCCGCAGCATGGCAATCTGTTTTGCTTTTGTTCCCGGAGAAGTATAATTGCTTTGAACAGAAGAACCAATTGTCATCGCCAGCATTGCAGTTGGAACCAATGTAACCTGATCAACTGTTCCGGGTTTTGTTTTTACAACCATCGTTTGTCCGCTCACCAACGCACCAATACCATGACCCGTATGCAAAACAGTAACACCGTTATCGCGTACATACTTTACTAATTTTTCTTCTGTGTTGTATGCATCAATGGCCCGTAGTTCGGGTTGAATGGGTGATGATTTTTCCAATTGATCCTGATCCGTTGGTATATTTAAGGCACCTGATAATCCAACTACACTTCTGGCATCGATCAATCCCGGTGAAACAATTTTCGCTTCTGTTATTTTATACCCAGCAGGAACAGTGATTTCTTTTGCAGATCCAACTGCTTCTATCTTTCCGTCTTTCACTAAAATAATTCCGTCTTTGATAGGAGCGCCGCTTACTGTATAAATCATTTCTGCTTTGATCGCCGTTTGAGCCATCATGCAAAACGGCAAACCGATGAAAGCAAGAATTTGTATGAATATTTTTTTCATGTGTTTATTTTTTGTTGATGATATTATTCATTATTAATTACGATCTCCATCATCGTCGTCATATTCTGCACGATCGGATGAATACACATGATATCCGCCAACAGCAAATGCTTTATCAGCAGGATCGGAAAGATCGAAACGTTTTTTGCCTTCCACCCATGTTTGTTCCACTTTAGAGTACACACTAAAGGGATCGCCGGATAAAATGATAAAATCTGCATCTTTTCCCGACTCCAATGAACCTACTCTGCTTGATAAGTCCAACATCTTTGCACCATTAATCGTTAATGCCTCTAATGCTTTCTCGCGACTTAATCCTGAACGCACCGCAAATGCTGCACCTCTGATCAAAAATCTTGAATCAGTAACACCATCGTCGGTATGAAATCCAATCAATGCTCCCGCCTTTTCTAAAATCGCCGGAGTTGCATTCGATACTTCCATCGCTTCTAATTTACCGCCGGGTGATTCAATCATAATGATAGAACAAGGAATACCGGCTTTTGCAATTTCATCTGCCACTTTCCATCCTTCCGAAATATGATGCAATACCATTCTGAAACCGAATTCTTTTGATAAACGAATAGCAGTTAAAATATCATTTTCTTTATGCGAATGAAAATGAACGATACGTTTACCATTCAATACTTCCACCAATGGTTCTAAACGCAGATCTCGTTCCGGAAGTTTGGAAGAATCTTTTCCTGCTTTTTCAATTTTCTTTTTATACTCCTGCGCTTTTACATATAATTCTCTGTCCATTGCAGCACTCTTGGCTCTTGTACCCGGAAAACCGGCACTGCCACGCATCGGGTTGGTTCCGTTTGCCATTTTCATTCCACCATAAACACCTTTTTCATTCACAATGATAAGGTCTTCCATCACTTTTGCTTCACGCATTTTTACATATACAGTTTGACCGCTCATTAAATGGCCGCTGCCCGGCATGATATTAATGGTAGTGATGCCACCTGCCAATGCTTTTTTAAATCCATCACTGGTTGGATTGATAGCATCGAATGCTCTTGCGTCGGGATTTAATGCAGATGAATTATCACCACCTTCGGGACCGCCGAGATGTGAATGTGTATCAACAACTCCCGGCATGATAATTTTTCCTTTTACATCTGTTACAATAGCTCCGGCAGGAATTTTTGTATCTGCGCCCCCAACAGAAATGATCTTTCCATTTTGAACGATCAATACGCCGTTTTGAATGGGTGCGCCTGTAACAGGATAAATCAATGCTCCTGTAAATGCTGTTGGCTTTTCCTGTGCATTGATATCACAACAAATGAGCAACAACAGAAATGATAAAAAAAATGTTTTTCGCATAATGTTTTATTTTGGATAAGGGATTCAATATACGAAAGAGAATGATTATTGAGGGAAGATTTTGACAAACCATTAGATAAAAAAAAGCAGACTGATATCTTCAGTCTGCTTTTAAAAATATCTAATAAACTCTTATAACATTTTTTTGATCACTTCAATCAATTCGCCTTTAGTAATAGGTATTCCCATTATTTTATTATATGCTTTTGCATCAACAAAATATTCATCACGGATTATTTTTACCAACTGGCCATTATTGATCTCGGGTATCAATACCTTATCAAAATTCTTGATGATATCACCAAGATTTTTAGGGAATGGGCGGATATAACGTATATGTGCGTGACTCACCGCATGTCCTGCAGCCTGTAATTCCAACACTGCACTTTTAATAGCACCATAAGTAGAACCCCAACCGAGCACCAATACTTTTCCTTTTTCTGCACCGCTGTCTAATTTTTGCAGCGGAATATAATCTGCTACTTTATCAACTTTGGCTTGCCTTGTTTTAACCATGTGTTGATGGTTATCGGTATCATAGCTGATATTTCCTGTTATATCTTGCTTTTCCAAACCACCGATACGATGTTCAAACCCTTTTGTACCCGGCACAGCCCATGGACGTGCTAATTTTTCATCTCTCTTATAAGGCATGAACTTTTCTTCCCCTTCATCCAGCGTTGTTTTAAACTTCACTTCAATAGGCTTTAAATCTTTTGTTGAAGGGAATTTCCAGGGTTCGGCACCATTAGCTATATATCCATCTGTTAATAAAATAACGGGAGTCATGTGCTGCACTGCGATCCTCGAAGCTTCATACGCCACGTCAAAACAATCACTCGGAGTTGATGATGCAATGATCGGCATCGGGCATTCTCCGTTTCTTCCGTAATAAGCCTGCATCAAATCACTTTGTTCTGTTTTGGTTGGCAAACCGGTTGAAGGGCCACCACGTTGAACATTCACGATCACTAAAGGAATTTCCAACATTACTGCCAAACCCATTGCTTCGGCTTTTAATGCCATACCGGGTCCGGAAGTTGTTGTGATACCCAATGAACCGCCATAGCTTGCGCCAATGGCTGAAGTGATGGCAGCAATTTCATCTTCTGCCTGAAATGTTTTTACGCCAAATGCTTTGTATTTACTCAAATCCTGCAAAATATCTGTAGCCGGTGTGATAGGATAAGAACCGAGAAATAATTTTAATCCGCTTTTTTCTCCCGCAGCTACAAGTCCCATTGCCAAAGCTGCATTACCCATGATATTTCTGTACAATCCTGAAGGCAGCTTTGCTTTTTCAATCGTATATCTTGTGGTGAAGGTTTCTGTAGTATCACCATAATTATAACCTGCCTGCAATACTTTAATATTACTTTGTAGAATCGTTTCTTTTTTACCGAATTTATCTTTTAAAAAGTCAATTGTAGTATCCAGAGTTCTGTTATACATCCAATAAATAAAGCCCAATACAAACATGTTTTTTGCTCGGTCTCTTTCTTTAACGCCTAAGTCTGCAAAGTCTTTCAGCGATTCGCGTGTTAATTTAGTGACATCGATTTTGATCACTTCATAACTATCCAAACTGCCGTCTTCCAGTGGATTTACACCATCCGGATAATTTGCAAGCCGTAAATTTTTAGAATCAAAACCATCAATGTTAACAATGATCTTTCCGCCGGGTTTAATACTCTTGAGATTTACTTTTAATGCAGCAGCATTCATTGCAACCAATACATCGGCAATATCACCGGGCGTATATACTTTATTGGAAGAAAAATGTAATTGATAACCGCTCACACCCGCTAAAGTTCCTATCGGGGCACGTATCTCGGCAGGAAAATCCGGAAAAGTGGCAAGGTCAATACCAAGCAAAGCAGTATTATTGGTAAACTGTGTTCCGGTCAACTGCATACCGTCTCCGCTGTCTCCGGCAAATTTAATCACAACATCCTGCAGAATTTTTTCATTTACGCTCATGGCAAGTATTTATAGTTTGCAAAGGTAAGAAGATGCAGCATTTGTTGTGCAGCGGAATTTTATTTTTATCAGAATTATTGCTGATGATTTAATTCAGGCACATATCTTGCATCTTCAATTTCAGTAAAGAAACTGTTGATGAATAAGATGAAGAATAAAATCAGTTGTATGGCGGCCCTTGCATGGTTATTATTTTTTTGTAATTCGATGATCGGTTGTAATTCAGCAACAGAAACTGATAAAAATACTGTTCCTGTAACTGCCATTCAGGATACGGTGACTCATTTTTCACAAAAACCTTTCGTTTACGACAGCAGCAAACAATATATTTATTTAACATTTGATGATGGTCCGCAAAACGGCACCACTGCCGTACTTGAACTATGCAAACAATTAGGCGTTAAAGCAAGTTTTTTTATGGTGGGCGGTCATGCAGTTACAAAAAATCTGCAGGGAATAGTTGATAATATCCGCAATGGATATCCGCAGGTCTTGTTATGCAATCACAGTTTTACACATGCCAATGGTCATTATAAATTTTTCTATCATCATCCCGAAATGGCATTACAGGACTTTTTAAAAACACAGCAATACCTGAATGTGCCCTATAAAATTATCAGGCTTCCGGGTAACAGTGCATGGGTTTTAAAAAATGAGATCAAAGCTTCCGGTCTTGTAAAGCCTGTTTGCAATTTATTGGACAGTGCCGGATACAATACCATTGGTTGGGATGTGGAATGGTCGTTCAAACATAAGAATGCACACCCTGTTCAGTCACCTGAAAAAATGATAGCGATCGTTGACAGTGCCTTGACAAAAAATAAAACAAGAACGAATAATCATATCGTTATTCTTTCACACGACAGGATGTTTCAATTGCCGAATTATACCGATTCATTGGCCAAATTCATTACGTTGTTGAAAAGAAATCCCAATTATGTTTTTGAAACGGTGGATCATTATCCGGGATTAAAACCGCTTCGATAATTTTAACGGTTTTTATCAATACAATATTTTTAACTTTACCCCCATAAAAAAATAAACCTATGGCATTATTTCAATCAGGAAATCCAACATTGACAGAAAAAATATTCAATGCATCTGCGACGCGTAATGCAGAATTGCAGGGTGTGATGAGTGTAAGAGGAACCATGAATAAATTCGGCTTCATGTTATTGATGCTGATGGGTGCTGCAACCTACACATGGAACTTATATCAAACGGGCAATCCCGGACAAATGCAAACACTAATGATGGTAGGCATTTTCGGCGGAATGATCGCTGCGTTCGCTATCATCTTCAAACCAACATGGGCACCTTATATTGCTCCGGCTTATGGTTTACTCGAAGGATTATTTATCGGCGGTATCTCTGCCATCATGAATGATATGTTCCAAAAAAGTTACCCCGGTTTGGTAATGCAGGCAGTTGGTTTAACTTTTGGCGTAGCCATCGCAATGTTCCTGTTATATAATTTTCGTGTGATCAAAGCAACAGAAAAATTCAAGAGTATCCTTTTCGCTGCAACATTGGGTATCGGTATTTTTTATTTGCTGACCATGGTCTTCAGAATGTTTGGTGTTGATATGCCATTCATGTACGACTCAAGTTTGCTGGGCATTGGCATCAGTTTATTTATTGTAGCTATTGCCGCATTGAATTTGATCATGGATTTTGATATGATCGAAAAAGGTGCAGATGCAGGCGCTCCGAAATATATGGAATGGTATGGCGCTTTCGGTTTGATGGTAACCATCGTTTGGTTATACATTGAAATGCTGAAATTGCTTAGCAGATTTGCGAAAAGAAATTAATTCAATCAGCAAGAATTTTTAAAACCATTCCCTCAAAGGAATGGTTTTTTATTTGCGTGCATAATTCGATTTCCATTAAAATGCGAATAGCTTTATCTTGTAGATTCATTCATGTTCATCAATTGTTATGGAATTCAACCGATCAGATTTATCCAACGAAGCATTAATTGATATTTACAAACATCTTTTATTGCCACGCATGATCGAAGAGAAAATGCTGGTCTTACTTCGTCAGGGAAAAATAAGCAAATGGTTCAGCGGTATCGGTCAGGAAGCGATTGCAGTCGGCAGTACATTGGCATTACAAGATGATGAATGGGTCATGCCTATGCATCGTAACCTCGGTGTGTTCACTTCACGCCAAATGCCTTTACATCAACTATTCATGCAATGGCAGGGAAATCGGGAAGGTTATTCGAAAGCCCGTGAAAGAAGTTTTCATTTTGGAAGTAAGGAACATCATATCTGCGGAATGATCTCGCATCTCGGTCCGCAATTAGCCATAGCGGATGGTGTTGCTTTGGCCTATAAATTAAGGATGGATCAAAAAGTTGCATTGGCCTATTCAGGCGAAGGCGGAACCAGTGAAGGTGATTTTCATGAAGCATTGAATGTGGCTGCAGTTTGGGATTTACCTGTTATTTTTTTAATAGAAAATAACGGTTATGGTTTAAGTACGCCAACAAATGAACAATACCGCTGTAAAAATTTGGTGGACAAAGCCATCGGTTACGGCATGGAAGCCGTACAAATAGACGGCAATAATATTTTATCTGTTTATGATACCATCAAAGGTGTTCGTGAATATTGCATCCGTGAACAAAAACCATATCTGATCGAATGCATGACTTTCCGAATGCGTGGCCACGAAGAAGCCAGCGGCACCAAATATGTTCCCAAAGAATTGTTTGAAGAATGGGGCAGAAAAGATCCTATCAAAAATTTTGAACAATATCTTACTGCTGCGCAGGTATTGAATGAAATGCAGATAGCTGATATCAGAAATGAATTCAAACAATACATCGAATCAGAATTAATATTGGCAGCAGAAGCTAAAGAAGTTATTGCGGATAGTGATGAGGAATTGAATGATGTGTATGCAAAACCGTTGATCGTAAGAAGTAAATCGTTAATCGCCAATCGTGAATCGCAAGTTATTGACCCGCTCACGACTGAACTTCGCTTCGTTGATGCCATCAAACAAGGACTCCATCAATCCATGCTCGAACATCACCATTTAATTTTAATGGGACAGGATATTGCTGAATACGGCGGTGCATTTAAAATAACAGAAGGTTTTGCGGATGAGTTTGGAAAAGACAGAGTTCGCAATACACCACTTTGTGAAAGCGCCATTGTAGGAACTGCATTGGGATTGAGTTTGGAAGGATTCAAATCGGTGATGGAAATGCAATTTGCCGATTTTGTTACCGTTGGTTTTAATCAGATCGTCAATAATTTAGCCAAGATACATTATCGTTGGGGACAACATGCAGATGTTGTGATACGTATGCCAACGGGTGCAGGAGTTGGTGCAGGGCCTTTTCATTCACAAAGTAATGAAGCTTGGTTTACACATGTGCCCGGATTAAAAGTAGTGTATCCATCCACACCTCATGATGCAAAAGGTTTATTGATCGCTGCGATCAATGATCCAAACCCTGTTTTATATTTTGAACACAAAGCATTGTACAGAAGTATCAGCGGCAACGTTCCGGAAGCATATTATGAAGTTGAAATCGGCAAAGCCAATATTGTGAACGAAGGCGATGATATCAGCATCATTACTTACGGTGCAGGTGTGCATTGGGCATTGGATTATGCAAAAGAACATCCCGAAATGAGCATTGAAATCATCGATCTGCGTACTTTATTGCCCTTAGATTATGCTGCCATTAAAAATGCTGTTGCCAAAACAGGAAAGGTTTTGCTGTTGCATGAAGACACATTAACAGGCGGTATCGGCGGTGAGATCAGTGCATGGATCGCAGAACATTGTTTTGAATTATTGGATGCGCCTGTTTTACGTTGTGCCAGTTTAGATACGCCCATACCTTTCAATACAGCTCTGGAAAAGAATTTTCTGGCACAAAGCAGATTGGATGATCATGTTAAGAAATTATTGTCTTATTGATCATCTTTCATTTTTATTCAACCGAATACATACGAAAATAAATTAAGCTATGTTTTCGCAAATACCCATTTATTTTTCATTGATTATATTTGCACCGTTATAATGATAACGCTTGCCTGTGGTATGACTTTTTATTCACTAACAAATACCCATTTTTATGGCAACAAAAACTACAACAACCAAAAAAACTGCAGCAGTAACTAAGAAAGCTCCGGTTGCAAAGAAGAAAACAACAGTAGCAGCTGATCCGAATAAATTAAGAACTGCAATTGTAAATGCTTTGACTACTTTCCAGAAAATTGATGCTGCCGCAAATGCTGAAATCATAGAAAAACTTCAGTTTGTAATCGGAAGTTTTGATTTTGACCAAAATCCGATTGGTTTATACGAATTTGGTGAAAAAGCTTTGCCTATTTTAACCAGTATCAAAGAAAAAAACAGCAAACTGGTAACTAAAAAAGTGATTGACGATCTGGAAAAAGCTTTAGCTAAATAATCCTGTAAAAGAGATTTTTATTTTATAAGAACTGCCAATTATATATAATTGGCAGTTCTTACATTTTTGTTGGCATATCAGGCTCGGATGAATTACAGCTTTTTCATCTCCCCCCTTTGTTCATTATTGATGAACCAGATCTTTATCACATTACCTGATTTGTCTAATTCAAATTCCAGTTGTCGGTTGCTGTCATCTGCATAAAAGAATTTCGTATCGGATTCAGGCTTTAGTTCAATATCCGGTGTGCCGTCTCTGTGACGATATAATTTATTGTCTTTCTTAATTACTTCCAGTGTAAGACCTGCATTGTATTTCCCAATATATTTATCTAAGAGAGATGGATCGATCTTTATTTCTTTATGTTCATAAGGTGTTTCAACAGGCAGATCAAAAACAATGGAAGCCAATCCTTCAGCGATCACATCAGTGATAGGCAAAGTATTATTTTGAGTCACTTCTGTATTTGCCAGAACGATCACACATACATCATCATTCACATAACGACTGATATTACTGATGAATCCGGGAATGCTTCCGTTATGCCAGGTGCGCAAATGTTTTTGCATGCTGTCGATAATAATACCATAACCATAATTTTCTTTGCCGGGTGTAAACATTTTTTGTTTGGATGCATCCGACAAAATTGTTGTACCATATAATGCCCTATCCCATTTATACAAGTCCTCAACGTTTGAAAATAAAATGCCCGCACTGAATGGCCATGCCAAAGAAACATAAGGAGCATTGGTTATCTTTTTCTTGTTCATTACATAACCTTTGGCACGCATGGGTAATACTGAATCTGATCTATCGGCACCCGAATTATTCATGCCTATTTTGGTGAATATATTTTGCTGCACATAATCGGCATAGGATTGCCCGCTTAGTTTTTCAATAATGCATCCTAATAAAAAGTATCCGGAGTTGCTGTATTGATATTTTGCACCAGGTGAAAAACTATAAGGTTTGGATTTAATAAACGCAATCATAGAATCTTTACTCAATGAAACTGTTGCAAGGTTTCCGAAGTGCGCAGTATAATTCGCAATGCCAGATGTATGCGTCAACAGCATATGAATGCTTACACTATCCCCTTTCGGAAAATCAGGGAAGTATTTGCTCAGCTTATCCTCCAAACTCAATTTTCCCTGTTCTGCTAATTGTAAGATAGATGCAGCAGTAAATTGTTTGGTGATGGAACCGATGCGGAATTTTGTTTCTACTGTATTGGAAACATTCCATTCCCTGTCGGCAAAGCCATAGGCTTTTTTGAGTAAGATCTTATTTTGTTTTGCAACCAGAACAACTCCATTAAAGCCTTTGATCTGCATTTGTGCATCCATATACTTCTCTAAGGATGGCGTATAATTTTTCTGCGCCTGCAGTGTAAATGGCAGTAAAATAAGAAAGATAATCTTTTTCATGATATGGTTTAGTTGTAATATAAATATTAAAAGAATAAAGTATCAGGCACTTGTTAAGTTGCTGATACTTTATTCTCCCGGATGATAAGTTCTTTCTGCATGTTGCAATACATCTTCTTTATAAAATAAAACGTCTTTGAATTTTCCATGACTATACATTTCTCCCTGATCAAAAAAATGTTTGGAAGAAGGATCACCGCTTTCGCCACCTGCCAATAAAGATTTAGCTTTTATTTTTTTACCGAACTCAACAGCACAGATAAAACTGTTACCATTCACACCATACATCTTTTTTGTGTTTGAATAAATACGGCTTGTATAAGATGGTATCTGCCCCCATTGTGATGAAGTAAATCCAACAGGAATACTCTCTTTCGAATCATCAAATTTTGAATCTATATCATCATTCAATCTCTGAAAGCGATTGATCTCTCCCCAAGCAATATTCCATTTATCATAGAGATGATTTAAATTATTGACTGCAGTTTTAAATTGACTTAACAACAACACTGCATTATTTTCATCGGATGCAAATTTTGCTATCTTGATCACCAATTCATCCGTTTCATTGAAGCTCTTTGATGACCTGATCGTTTTCATTATCTGCATCCCCCAGTTAACGGCCAATGAAGTAGCAACAGAATTTTCGCCTGATCGCAAGTCCCAATCTTTCATGATCTGTACAGGCTCTTTCAATAAAGTTTTATTTGAATCGTTTTGCGGTAAAGCGCTGTATGCTTTTATTAATGCGGGTACTAATTTTTCAAAGAAAGATAAATATCTGTCATATCCTGCAGCGATCACTTTATCAAGTGTGTATTTTTTTTCTTTGTCTAACACGCGCACTGCATTGAGACCTCTGAAATTTTCTTCATCGGGTGACATATATGTCGGATAATCTTCTCTTTTCGGGCTATTAATTCCTGCAACAGTAAATGGTGTGGAATTACAATTTTGCAACCAACCATTGGGCGGATTGATGGAATGTACAATTTCATCAACAGGATGCAATCCTTTCCATTCTGTTGCAGCAATTGTTCCGTCAACAGGTTTATTCCAATCATAATTTTTATCTCTTACCGGAACATAATTGCCATGCCAATAAGCAATGTTTCCTTCCGCATCTGCATACACCGTATTATTGGAAGTATTGCTGCGCAGGTCCAATACTTTTTTAAACTCACTGAATGAATTTGCTTTTGTTCTTAACCAGCTTTGCTCCAAACTGATGATGGAACGATTGAATGAACGAACACTCAGATATTGTCCGTTCTTTTTTGCCATGACCGGGCCATGATGTGTAAATAATGCTTTGATATTTTTTGTTTGCAGCGAATTATTTTGTTTGTATCGAATGGAAATATTTTTAATCGTAACAGGTTTTTGCTGTTGCTCATATTCATACACCCATTGATTATTTTGTTGGGATATTTTTTCAATGTATGCATCCGATACATCTACTTTACTCGATGTGTGCATCCAACCGCAATGTTCATTGAAACCCTGATACACAAAGAACTGTCCCCATGTTACTGCCCCATAGGCATTCAATCCCCGTCCGAACGGATCATCCGGGCTGGCTTCCTCACTTACAACATGTACTTCGGGACGGAAATATAATGTTACATGCGGATTGATATATAAAATAGCATTGCCGTTTTGAGTAATGGAAGGAGCAAATGCAAAACCATTGGAGCCTGTTAATTTTTCTTCTTTATTCTCAATTATTTTATCAGCTGCAACAAAATTTTGTTGCATTGATAATTTGTTCTTTACAGCTAACTCGCTTCCGTATAATTGCTTCAGATCATTTTGATCCAACCCTGCAGTACTGATAGCACCAATGCTTCCATCCGTCCATAACAAAGCATACCATGGTTCGAAATGATTTAATAATGCAGGTTTTGTTTGAGGGTGCTTGTATAAATAATAATTTATGCCATCGGCAAATGCATCCAATAATTTGTGCAACCATGGCGGACTTTTTTTATAATCATTGATAGCATCAGCTGAATCAATGATCATTCTTATCAACAAGTCATTATAAATATCTTTTTCACCGTTCAGTTCAGAAAGCCTTCCCAACTTTTCAATATAATTCATCTCCACTCTTTTAAAGTCATCTTCACATTGTGCGTACAATAAACCGAAAACGGCATCAGCATCTGTCTTACCGTAAATATGCGGAATGCCCCAGTTATCTCGAATGATGCTGACCTGTTTTGCTTCCTGTTCGTAACGACTGATTTGTTTTGAACTGAATTGTGCAAAAAGCTGAAATGGAAATAATAAAAGAAGCAATACTTTTTTCATGATTGAATTTACAGTTTTTTTACCTGCGGATGATAATGTACTTCCATAGTTTTTATTTCTGATGTTTGATTTTCAGTTGATGCATCTTCTGCGGACGATAGATTGTTGACTGCGGACGGTTCTCCACTGTCATCTGCCATCTTCAATCCGTCATCTTTTACTTCTTCATTCATAATTAATTTTTACAAATAACTCAACCACCATTTTTCTGTATGCTTTGTTTTATATCCATCATACCATTTACATAATGGATATAATGAAATGACCAATAAAGCCCATACCAGATATACGATACCCAAACTATATCCTTCGCCCGGGATCTGAAACAAGAAAGGATTTTGTTTTGCTGCCTGCAGTGCATCATTCATTGAATGCCCTCTGCTGAAAAACAATACTGCACAGATACTATGTGCCAGATAAAAGTGAATGAGATAGTAGAAGAATGCTGTTCTTCCGTACACACGCATGATGCCTGTAAATTTGTTCTGTATGCCTTCTATCCATGCCAAAAACAATAAGGCCGGACCAATCGTGATGCACATGTATAATAAGGAAGGCGGGTATTTATGTACATTAATAAATGACAAAAAAGTGTAGAGCCCATTTCTCTGAACAGACCATGGAAAAGGATTGCCATAAACATTACTGAATCGCAGTACAACAAAGAACAACATGATACCGATACCTAACCGAATCAATATCTTTCTTCTTTGTTCAACCGCGAATTCAGAAGAAAAGAATTTGCCTGTACAATAACCCAGCAACATTAAACCGGTCCATGGAACAAAAGGATACATGATGAACAGCCATCGGTCTTTTGCATATTGATGAAAAGATTGCCGATGTATCAGGTCCCACCAGATATTAGATTTAAAACCGGCTGCCGATTCGAGAATATCTAAGAGATTATGTCCAAACACAATGACCAATCCCAGTATTAAAATCATATTGAAACGAAGATGGATCAGCAATCCGAGTATCACCATACTGATACCGATGGACCAGATCACCTGCAGCATGATGAAATGATTAAACGGAATAAAAGTTACGCCGAAGGATACAATGAATATCTCAGCAAAAATTAACCATAAGCCGCGTTTGATCAGGAAAGAACTCAATTCATTTTTTGTCTTACGCTGACTTTGTAAATAAGCAGATGTACCTGAAAGAAATACAAATATGGGAGCACAAAAATGCGTGATAAACCTTGTAAAGAACAGGATGGGTGTTGTTGTTTGCAGGTCCAGCGGATCCTGTGTACCGGCAGTGATATGCGTAAAGTCACGCACATGATCCAATGCCATAATGATCATCACGATACCCCGAAGGATATCGATGGATTCTATTCTTTTGTTTGTTGTTAAAGCATGATTCATGGTGTTAGGCTTAGAAGTTTATGATCAGTATTCTGAGTAATTTCATTCCTGCGATACGCTTTAAAAAAAGGAAAGGGGGTTTTTGTGCAATCGTGACAACATAATTGTATACCGACTGATTTGAAGCAGTAGTTTGCATTGGTAGGTTTGTTAGGCTTGCTTAATATGATCCGATGCAACAAGATATTAAAAAAGATAGCATTTTGCAATCTTTTTTAATAGGCGTAAAGTACCGGCAAATGCACTGATGCGATATCGTAACCCAAGATAGAATTACCTTTGCAAACACTACTCTCTTATCATGAAAAAATATTTTACCGGGATAATGGTTACGTTCATCATGTTGACAGGGATATTATGCATCACCAATCCCGGCTTTAAAGAACCCTACAAATTATTTGAGAATAAGGAGGGGCATCTGATCCATAACTATTTTATCTTTTCTGTTTATGAGCATCTCGAAAGTACGGAGCATAATGAAAAAGGCAATTACAGATTGTTCAGAAGGTACATCGGTATTGCCTTAACTTTTTATGAGCTCAATCCTGTGATCGTTAAAGACGAATAAAATCCGTTAGCTTATTTTTCATTGGCTTTCAACACCCGCAAAAAATTACCGCCCAATATTTTTGTCACCTCTTTTTTACTGTAACCTCTTTCCAATAATGCTTTGGTGATGAGTGGATAGGTTGTTACATCATCCAATTGCTGCGGCGAAGATGTAATCCCGTCAAAGTCAGAACCCAAGCCAACATAATCAATACCCACCAATTTGATGATGTATTCAATATGATCAATCAATAATGATAATGGCGGACGTAAGCCTTTTACTTCATCAGGATATTTTTTAAATAAGAATTGTTGAAAGAAATAAGATTCAGGATTGATTTTCTTCAACGAATCTTTTTCTGCCTGATGTGCCGCTTCGAATATCGCTGTTCTTTTTTCAAATGTGCTGTCTAAAAAACCAGAGAAAAAATTCACCTGTATCACTCCTCCGTTTTTTGCAATGGCTTTTATCTGTTCGTCTTTTAAATTGCGTTGATGCGGACTGAAATGATAGACACTGCTGTGCGATGCAATTACCGGCTTGCTTGTTGTTTTAATCACATCCCAAAAAGTTGTTTCACCAACATGACTGATATCAACGATCATTCCCAATTCATTCATTCTCTTAACCACTTGTTTTCCAAAATCCGTTAAGCCTTTATGATCCAGATCTTTTTTGAAACGTTCTTCAAATGCACTGCTGGCCCATGTTGTAGAGTTATTCCAGGTAAGTGTCATATACCTTGCGCCGCGTTTGTATAATGCATCTAATTTGCTCAGATCATCTTCGATCATGTGTCCGCCTTCCACACCAAACATCGCAGCGATCTTATGTTGTTTCACTGCTTTGTATAATTCTTTTGTGTTTGCCGCTTTTACGATCTTATCAGGATTTCTTGCCACAACAGCATCAAGAGTATCCATTTGTCTGTTGGCATACGCATACGGATTTTTTTTATTGCCGTCGCAGAAAACAGAAAACAACTGAACATCCAACCCGCCTTGTTTCCATCTTGATAAATCACTCTGTGTCTTACCTCTCAGATCAGTATCAAATACATAGCCGTCATCGGTCGCCTTCATTAAGATATCATTATGCGTATCCACCACAATTGCTTTCGCATGAATTTTCTGATACGATTGTGCAACGATCTGCTGAACAAAAACAATGCAAATAATTAAACTGATTTTTTTCATCTTGTATTTTTATTTCTTGATAAATTCATAAGGCATATAATCAACAAATCCAGCCACTTTGATCGTAACAGATTTTACAACGCCATTGTCAATCGTGAACGGAATTTCCATCACACCCCAGATAGGATTGCTGTATGTGCAGAGAAAACGGTTACCGCCCAGCGGTTCCAATTTACCCGTCATGACATGATGTTGGAATTTCACTCTTAAATGATCGCCTTCTGTTTCTATCTGCAATGTGCCATAAGGATCATTTTCATACACACCTGTAAATTTTTGTAAAGGAATAGTGACAGGCAAATGCATGGAAATAGTGTCTCTTTTTTTGCGGATGCTTTCCTGTTCCATTTTATTTTGTGCCTCCACAAAACCATTATAAACCTTACTGTAATTTCTATAAGGAAAACCGAGATATGCATCCATGATATCCCATTTCAATGCTTCATAAAATTCATTCGCATCTGTATTGGTTAAAACAATGATGCCTAATTTTTCTTCAGGTATCAACGTAACACTGGTAACAAAACCATTCACACCACCTGTGTGTGAAACAATTTTTTTACCGCCGTATTCCTGCAGCATCCATCCTAATCCGTATAAGCTGAAATGCCCGCTATTATAGAGTGTGCCGCCATTACCCATGATCGAATTGGGTGTTCTTGTTTGCTGAATGGCTGATGCCGGAATAATTTGTTTACCTTCAAACTTTCCGTTATCCAATAACATCGTTACCCATTTGCTCATGTCATTTGCGGATGAACTGATGGAACCTGCAGGCGCAATATTGTCTAACTGTCCGTAAGGAATTTTTATCAGCTGACCATTATCCATCGAATGTGCCGTTGCTTTGTTTGTTGCATTTGTAATTTCTTTCGACAATGCCAAACTTCTTGTCATGCCCAATGGTTGAAATATTCTTGTTCTTACCAGATCATCCCATGTAGTATTGGCTGCATTGCCTGCAATTAATCCGCCTGCTAAAAATGCTGCATTGGTATAACCCCATTTGGAACGGAAACTATAGACGGGTGTTAATCTTGCGAATTTTTTAAAAATATCATCTGATGACAGATCCGTATCGAAGAACATAAAATCTCCCTGAAAAGTATTCATGCCCAAACGATGACATAAGAGATCTCTTACCGTAACTTCTTTCGTTACCCATTCGTCTTTCATTTTAAATTGAGGCAACCATTTGGTGGCTTTGTCTTCGAGTGATAATTTTTTCTCTGTTTCCAATGTTGCAAGTATCGTTGCAGTAAATGCTTTGGTGTTAGAACCGATCATGAATAAAGTGTTCTCATCCACTTTATCATTACCGCCCATTTCTTTTACCCCGTAACCTTTCATCATCACTACTTTCCCGTCTTTTACAATGCAAACCGAAACGCCGGGAATATGCCAGACTGCCAATGCATTGTTTACATAATTGTCTAAACTGTCTTTTACAAATGAAGGAACTGTTGCAGTGTTTTGTGCAACTGTCAACAATGGAATAAATAATAAAAGAAGAATTACTTTTTTCATGATGATTGTTTTTATTTTTAAAGAGTTGCCAACCTTTTGAAGGTTGGCAACTCTGTTATTACATTTTACCGGGACCATACAATACTTTACCGCTTCTTGTTTCATTTTGTTTGCCGTCTTCAACACATATTCGCCCGTTCACTAAAACATATTTAAATCCTGTTGAATACTGATGCGGTTTTTCGTAAGTAGAATTATCTTTCACTTCTTTCTCATCAAACAAAACAATATCGGCTGCATAACCTTCGCGGATCAATCCACGGTCTTTCAATTGAAATTTTTGTGCGGGCAATGAAGTCATTCTGCGAATTGCTTCTTCCAAACTAATCACTTTTTCATCACGCACGTATTTACTCAACACCCTTGCATTGGTTCCGTAACCACGCGGATGCGGAGAACCCACACCAAATAAACGGATGCCTGCATCACTTGCAAACATATTGTACGGATATTTCATGATGGCTTTTACATCATCATCACTCATGCCGTGAAACACCATTCCTGCGCCGCCCTGTTTGATCATTTCACAAACAGTTAATGCTTCTTCTCTTGCAGTATGTTTTTTTCCTTTGATGAGATTTACTTCTTCAATACTTTTTCCGTTCAATGTTGTATCAGCTCTGAAATATGCAACAACAGGATAACTGAAATGTTTCAGTTTTCTTTTTTTCAACCGTTCAATCATATAATCAACAACCACTTTTAATTGTTGGGGATCATTCAATCTTGCATTGATGGAATCCTGTCCATCGGCTAAAACCCAGTCCGGCAGCAATGTCCCGAGGTTGGTGCTGCTGGCGGTGTATGGATATTGATCGATGGTAACATCCAATCCTTCTTCTCTTGCTTTGATGATCATGGGCAATGTTTCTTTACTTCTGCCCCAATTATTTTGTCCGCTTAATTTGAAATGAGAAATTTCTACAGGCATTTTATTTTCTCTGCCGATATGCAATGCTTCTTCGATCGCTTCTGTTACACTATCGCCTTCGTTGCGGATATGGCTTGCATACACACCATTATATTTTGCTGCCACTTTTGCCAAACCAACCACTTCTTCCGTCTTTGAATAAGTGCCCGGGATATAGATCAATCCCGTTGAAAAACCAACCGCACCATCTTTCATGGCCTGCTCCACAATGCTTTCCATTTTTTGCATTTCTGCTGCAGAAGGATCACGATTGGCAGAACCCATCGCTGCTTTACGAACATCATTATGACCGATCAAGGTTGCAATATTGATGGAAGTTTTTACACTGTCGATCATTAAAAAATATTTTTTTATATCCACATTCGATGAGCCGCAATTGCCCGTTACCACAGTAGTTACACCATCATAAATAAAATTGGAAGCGTATGGATTTTTCTTTTCATCGCCTTCAATATGCGTGTGCACGTCAATAAAGCCCGGGGCTGCAATTAATCCTGTTGCATCGATTATTTTATTGGCAGTATAATTATTGAGGTGACCGATGGCTGCGATCTTTCCGTCTTTCACGGCAATATCGGCATAGATCCAGGAATTGCCCGTACCGTCAATGAGTTTGGCGTGTTTAATCAGCACATCAACCTGTTGTGCTTTTGTTGCAGAATAAAAAAACAGGAGTAAAAAAAAGATTTTTCTCATAGCGGTGTTATTGGCATTGAAAGTAAGAAAAGATTTTGAAAGGGTTGCCAATCTTGAAGGCAGATGAACAGGGTTGCCAACCTTTCGAAGGTTGGCAACCCTTTAACTGTATTATTATTTTTTTCTATCTTAGATCAATGCCAATTCCAGAAAAATACTTAGCCGATTTTGAAGAAGGTTGTATCTACCATATTTACAACCGCACCAATAATAAAGAGCTATTGTTTTTAACGGATGAAAACAGGCAGTTTTTCCTGAACAGGTTTAAAGCAATACTTTCTCCGTTTACTGACATTTTCTGTTGGTGTTTACTACCTAACCATTTTCATTTTTTAGTAAGAATAAAAACAGAAAAAGATATTCACGCTTTTCTTCAAAGCAAACAACCTTCAGAACTTACTATTACAGAGAAAAAGTTTCTGGAAAAAAGAGTTGCCAACCTTTCGAAGGTTGGCAACTCTAAATCAAACTTCAGTGAACTGATCGAACAATCTTTTAAACGCCTTTTTCAATCCTATGCACTTGCTTTTAATAAGATGCATGGAAGAAAAGGTAATTTGTTTTATAAACCTTTTAAAAGGGTAAAGATTGAGAAAGATACACAGTTCACCATGTCGCTGATTTATATACATGCCAATGCTGTAAAACATGGCATCGTAAAAGATTTTACAAACTATAAATGGAGTTCATGGCAAAGTATAATATTAAACCTGCCAACCACACTTGCAAGGGAAGAAGTATTTGATTGGTTTGGCAGTTTGGAAAAATGTATCGCCGCCCACAAAAACCTTGCAAATTATTATTACGATTGTGACATTGCGATCGAAGATTAAAGGGTTGCCAACCTTGTGAAGGTTGGCAACCCTGATCCTACCTTTGTATTCTGATGGCAGATACACACACAAAGCAGCAACGCTCATACAACATGAGCATGATAAAAAGTAAAAACACCAAACCCGAATTATTGGTGCGCAGCTTTTTACATGCAAATGGCTTTCGTTTGGATACAAATGATTGCAAGCAACTATTGTAAGAAATTAATCTAACTTCTTTTAAACAAAGTCTTATTCTTATATTCATAGTATTAAAAGAGTTGATTTAAAAAAATGAACCGCTACTTTTATACAAATACAATAGCAAATTTTCTTACTTCGTCATCACAGGAAGTTTTAGGTGCGTTGGCACAAAACAGCGGTTTTTCTGATGAGCAAACACAAAAAACTGCATGGATTGCAGAAATAAATATCTTAAAAGATGTTTTAAAACAACATGACGGATCTGTTTACTTTGAATATTCTATTCCAAGGATGGGAAAAAGAATTGATGTTGTTTTGATTCTTAAAAATGTAATTTTTATTCTGGAATTTAAAGTTGGTGAAAAAGATTTTTTTTCAGCTGCTTTAGACCAAGTTTGGGATTATGCTCTTGATTT
>Ga0364866_10010_pt2 | contig 128351 bp, 121 predicted proteins | sample ExccelAu500001D3_3_FD_206913 | JGI IMG/M metagenome (GOLD analysis project Ga0364866, IMG submission 206913) | Enriched cells from Trout Bog Lake Hypolimnion, Wisconsin, USA - BchlTB.Aug13.5000.01.D3 | ecosystem: Environmental > Aquatic > Freshwater > Lake > Hypolimnion/Profundal zone | place...
AAATTACTACAGGTAGGATTGTAACCTAAACGTGCCATTAAGGGAAAGTCATTGGATCTATCGTTAATGAACAAAGGCAATAGATCCCAAACCTTTTTCTCTAGTGCTTCAGGGCGTCGGTACTGGCAATTTTTTCATTTACCTTGCTTACCTCAGAAGCCTTTTTGGCTAGATCTTCCGGCGTCGGGTCCGGTAAAGCCACGGGCTTTCGCTCCAAAGCAAGTTCCAATACCCTATCAATCCAACGAACCGGAACAATCTCAATAGCATTCTTGACATTATCTGGAATATCGATCAAATCTTTGACGTTTTCCTCTGGGATCAAGGCCAGCTTGATCCCGCCACGGTGTGCAGCAAGCAGTTTTTCTTTTAGCCCGCCGATAGGCAATACTTCTCCACGCAAAGTAATTTCGCCGGTCATGGCAACATCGGAGCGGATTGGAATGCCTGTTAATACCGATACCAAGGCGGTTGTAATCGCAATGCCAGCTGAAGGACCATCCTTTGGTGTAGCGCCATCAGGAAAGTGAATATGAATATCTTTCTTTTCAAAAGAGTCATCAGCAATACCCAGCGCCCTGGAGCGCGATCGAACAACCGTACGCGCCGCCTCAACAGACTCTTTCATTACATCACCGATAGAACCTGTGCGTGTGATAATGCCCTTGCCCGGCATCACGGCAGCTTCAATAGTTAATAAGTCACCACCGACCTCTGTCCATGCCAAACCAGTAACCTGGCCAACCTGATTTTCCTTTGGAGCCAAGCCAAAGTCATACATGCGAACCGAGAGAAATTTCTCAAGATTATCTGCATCAACGACAACAGGGGCGGCTTCTTTTTTTAAGAGCAAAAGTTTAACGACTTTACGACAAATCTTGCTAATCTCGCGCTCTAAAGAACGAACACCAGCCTCGCGCGTGTAATAACGAATCATGCTTCGTACAGCACCCTCTTCAATCTTTAATTCATCTTTTTTTAAGCCATTATTTTTAATTTGCTTAGGGATGAGGTAGTTGACTGCGATACTGGTTTTTTCATCTTCCGTATATCCGGCCAAGCGAATAATCTCCAAACGATCCAGCAAAGGTCCCGGAATGTTTAAAGAGTTTGAGGTGGCGACAAACATCACATCAGACAAGTCGAAATCTACCTCAACATAGTGATCCTGAAAGGTGTGGTTCTGTTCCGGATCCAAGACCTCCAGCAATGCACTAGCAGGATCGCCACGGAAATCCATACCCATCTTATCAACCTCGTCCAAGAGGAATAATGGATTGCGAACGCCAACCTTAGTCAGACTGGTCAAAATCTTACCTGGCATCGACCCAATATAGGTGCGACGATGGCCACGAATCTCGGATTCATCACGAACACCGCCCAATGCCATACGCACAAACTTGCGATTCGTAGCGCGCGCGATAGATTGGCCAAGCGATGTCTTGCCAACTCCTGGAGGACCAACCAAGCAAAGGATTGGGGCTTTAACACGATCAACTCGTTGCTGAACAGCGAGATACTCCAAAATACGCTCTTTAACTTTATCTAAACCGTAGTGATCTTCATCCAATACCTTTTCAGCATTGGTGAGGTCATTATTAATCTTGGTTTTTTTCTTCCAGGGGAGATTGACCAATGTGTCAATGAAATTCCTAATCACCGTGGCTTCAGCAGACATTGGCGACATGAGCTTAAGCTTCTTCAATTCTGATTCGGCTTTTTTGAGCGCCTCTTTTGGCATACGCGCAGCCTTAATGCGTTTCTCGAGCTCCTCAAGATCGGCACCCTCTTCGCCTTCGCCTAACTCTTTCTGAATAGCTTTGACCTGTTCATTCAGGTAGTACTCGCGTTGACTTTTTTCCATCTGACGTTTCACGCGACCACGAATTCGCTTCTCTACTTGCAAAATATCAATTTCACTCTCAAGATCAGCCAAAAGAGTTTCAAGTCTTTGAACAACGTCGGTCATTTCTAAAAGCTTTTGCTTCTGCTCCAATTTCACGGGCAAATGCGCACAAATCGTGTCAGCCAGGCGACTTGGATCATCAATGCCACCCAAAGAAGAGAGAATCTCCTGAGGCACTTTTTTATTCAGTTTTACATACTGATCAAACTGGGCCATGATGGCACGACGCAACGCTTCGGTTTCATGGGCATCTAAAGCTGTCATTGGGGTTGGTGTAGCCTCGCATCCGAAATAGCCTTGGCTATCTTCAACTTGAGTTACTTCCGCACGTTGAACTCCTTCGACGAGAACCTTAACGGTGCCATCAGGCAATTTCAACATCTGCAGGATATTTGCAATACAACCGACTTCGTAGAGGTCCTCCACACTAGGCTCATCTTTAGCGGCAGTCTTTTGGGCTACCAAAAGTACATTTTTGCCGGTTTCCATGGCAGCCTCTAAGGCCTTAATCGATTTTGGACGTCCCACAAATAAGGGGATCACCATATGCGGGAATACAACTACATCCCGCAATGGGAGCAATGGCAATTGAATCGGTTCAGAGGGTAATAATAAGTGGCCAGACATAAGGGCAAATCCTCCAAAATAGTCATTTCCTACAAATATCGCTAAATAACAAAAACACTAAATAGCTACATTATTTGTAGATAGCATACTACCTATATGGGCTTGACCCAGAGAAAAACAAGGGGATTAAATGCGAAAAATACCCAATAAATGAGGTAAAAAAGTAAAAAATCTTAAAAATTAAGCTTTTTTACTTAAATCCTCGTGCTCTACATCTTGCTTGTAGACCAGCAATGGTTTCCCGCCCTCTTGGATGCTGGATTCGTCTATAACAACTTTTTGGACGTTCTTGAGAGAAGGCAAGTCATACATAACATCCATTAAAGAGCCTTCAAGAATCGATCTGAGACCCCGAGCACCTGTTTTTCGTGCAATAGCCTTTTTGGCAATGGCTGAAAGCGCCTCTTTACGAACCTCTAACTCAGCGCCCTCCATAGTCAAAAGAGCCTGATATTGCTTTACAAGGGCATTTTTCGGCTCGGTAAGAATCTGTATCAACGCCTCCTCATCCAGCTGGGTCAAGGTAGCGGCAACTGGCAGGCGGCCAATTAACTCTGGAATCAAACCAAACTTAATTAAATCCTCTGGCTCAACCTCAAGCAAGAGATCGCTAACACCACGGTCATCCTTACCCGGTACGGTTGCATTAAAACCAATGCCAGTCTTAGCGGTACGCTGCTGAATCACTTTTTCAAGACCATCAAAAGCGCCACCACAGATAAATAAAATATTGGTGGTATCTACTTGCAAGAAATCCTGATTAGGATGCTTGCGGCCACCCTGAGGAGGGATGGATGCCATAGTACCCTCAACTAATTTCAAGAGGGCTTGCTGAACACCCTCACCCGAAACGTCGCGAGTAATAGAAGGGTTATCGGACTTACGTGAAATCTTGTCAATCTCATCGATATAAACAATGCCACGCTGAGCTTTCTCAACGTTGTAGTCACAAGCCTGGAGTAGCTTCTGAATGATATTTTCAACGTCCTCACCAACATAACCAGCTTCAGTTAATGTGGTTGCATCTGCCATCACAAATGGCACGTCCAGCATGCGAGCTAAAGTTTGCGCGAGCAATGTCTTGCCAGAGCCAGTAGGTCCGATCAGGAGAATATTGCTCTTAGCCAATTCAACGCCATCGACTATTGCCTTTGCAGACGTCTTGGATCCTTTTTTATCAACAGCTTCGGTTGGTTTACCATCCTTATCCAACTTTTCTTTTTTAGGCTTGGGCAAATACTGCAAGCGTTTGTAATGGTTATAGACCGCCACTGCAAGAGTCTTCTTGGCGTGGTCTTGACCAATCACATACTGGTCTAAATTCTCGCGAATCTGATGTGGCGTTGGCAAAGGTTCATCACCATCGCCATTAGGTAACTTAGCCGTCTCTTCTTGAATGATGTCATCACATAAATCAATGCACTCATCACAGATGAAAACAGATGGCCCGGCAATGAGTTTCTTAACCTCATGCTGACTCTTTCCACAGAAAGAGCAATACAAGGTTTTATCCGAAGTGGTGGAAGATGTTGTTTCGCTCAAGTGTTTGCACCTAATTCAGTGTAATTATTAAGGGCGCTTTTCAATGACTTTATCAATCAAGCCATAGTCACGCGCCTGTTCCGCCGACATGAAATTGTCGCGGTCGGTATCTTTTGCAATCGTTTCGATAGACTGCCCAGTGCGATCAGCCAAAATCTTGTTAAGGCGCTCGCGGAGGTACAAAATTTCGCGAGCTTGAATTTCAATATCGGAAGCCTGGCCGCGTGCACCCCCTAGTGGCTGGTGAATCATCACACGTGAATTTGGCAGTGCGTAACGCTTACCTTTTTCACCAGCACACAAAAGGAAAGCACCCATGCTGGCAGCCATGCCCATGCACAAAGTGCTTACATGTGGCTTGATAAATTGCATGGTGTCATAAATTGCTAATCCAGCAGAAACAGAGCCACCAGGTGAGTTAATGTACAAAGAAATCTCTTTATCTGGATTTTCGCTCTCAAGGAAGAGCAGCTGTGCGATCACTAGATTGGCCGTTTGGTCATTAACCTCGCCAACCAAGAAAACAACGCGCTCCCTTAATAAGCGAGAGTAAATATCATAGGCGCGCTCACCTCGACCAGAGGTCTCGATCACCATTGGAACCAAGCCTAAACCTTTTGGCTCTAATTTCTCGGACTGAAAATGATTCTGGTTCATGTGGTTGCGCCTTTTAAGATCAATTTAATTTACTAAGTTCTTCGAAGCTAACAGCCTTCTCATTCACTTTGGCAAGTGACGTAAAGTATTTAATGACATTGTCTTCGAGCACTAAATTCTCAACATCTTTGAGGCGACTTGGATTGCTATAGAACCAACGCACCACTTCTTTTGGATCTTCATAAGTTGCGGCTTGCTCTTCGATCTCGGCTTTAATTTGGTCGGCAGTAGCTGTCAAATTTTGCTGCTTAACTAGGTCACCCAAAATCAAGCCTAAACGAACGCGCTTGGTTGCTTGTTCAGCGAACATCTCAGGAGGAATGGGAGCATCTTTGGCATTTGGAATACCACGCTGCATTAAATCCTGACGTGCGGACTGCACCATACGCTCTTGCTCAGCTGCAACCAGTGATTTTGGCACATCAAGTACGCAGTTCGCATCAATTTGATCCATGACTTCATTTTTCAATAAAGAAGTAATGCGACGCTTCACCTCACGATCCAAATTCTCTTTAACTTCTTCACGCATCTTGGCGACACCACCTTCGGTAACGCCCAAGGACAAGGCAAAAGCATCGTCGACTGCTGGTAAATGCGCCCAATTAACAGACTTAATGGTAATAGTGAAATCGGCTGTTTTTCCCGCAACATCCTTGCCGTGGTAATCGACCGGGAAGGTTAATGGGAAAGTTTTGCTCTCGCCAGCCTTCAAGCCAAGAGTGGCAGCTTCAAATTCTGGGAGCATACGGCCTTCGCCTAATACGTACTCAAAGTTCTCGGCTTTACCACCAGCAAACTCAACCCCATCAATCTTGCCTACAAAATCAATTACCACTTGATCGCCAGCATGAGCTGCAGTATTCGCACCACCATCACCGTGCGGGCCAGCTTCTCCACGTGGGTGGTAATGCACTTGTTGTTTACGCAAAACATCCAATGCGCGATCGATCTCTGCATCAGCAATAATCGTTGTGTATTTGGTAACCTCTGCTTTGCTGAAGTCGCCAACCTTTACTTCAGGCAAGACCTCAAAGTAAGCATCAAAAACAATCTTATCTGCATCTAACTCGCTTTTTGGCTCAAGACGTGGTTGACCGGCAAGCAAGATGCCTTCTTTTTGACTCAGCTCAAAAAATAATTCGGAGGCTTTATCAAATTGGATTTCAAAATCCACTTGCATGCCATATTGCTTTTCAACAATATTCTTAGGAACCTTGCCTGGACGAAAGCCGGCCATTTTCATGGTCTTACCAACCTTAGCCAAACGGGCTTCACGCGCCTTTGCCAAATCGGCACGAGCGAATTCCAAGGTCATTTTGCGGTCTAGTTGACCTAAATTTTCTATCTGCACAGCCATTCTCGTCTCTTAATTGAAATCAGGATATATGCGAAGTCCAAGCCAAGTAGCTAACTTGTGGTGCGAGGAGGGGGACTCGAACCCCCACACCATTTCTGGCGTCAGGACCTAAACCTGGTGCGTCTACCAATTTCGCCATCCTCGCGATTCCGCAAACGCTACCGAGCTTAAACTTCACTCTAAAGACCGTAATTCTACAATGCCCAGCGTATTTAGAGGATCTTGCTAGTCTGAGCGAATAATGATCGGGGTTATCTAGATATCGATATTAGTCAAAATCCGCAACAATTAAGAGAAAAAGGCCTAATAAGTTACCCAGATCAGGCTTTATAGAGTAAGGCCACAGCATGTACCGCAATACCCTCACCCCTGCCAAGATGCCCTAAGGACTCATTTGTTTTTGCCTTGAGATTGACATGGCTGGGGGTAACACCCAAATCTTCAGCAAGATTGCGAATCATTTCAGGCAAAAAGTTTGCAAGCTTGGGCTTTTGACAAATAATGGTTGCGTCCACATTACCAACATGGAACCCCGCTGCTTGAACTTTTTGCAAGGCAGCGCGCAATAAAATGCGACTGTCCATATCTTTGTAACGAGGATCGTTATCCGGAAACAACTGTCCGATATCGTTTAACCCTGCTGCCCCAAGCAACGAATCGGTAATAGCGTGCAATAAAGCATCCGCATCAGAATGGCCCAACAAACCCTTCTCACATGGAACATGCACGCCACCCAAGATTAACTTGCGATCCACCACTAATGCATGTACGTCGTAGCCTTGACCAATGCGGAATTGAGGAATATGAGGTGCCTGTATCATGAGATGGGTTTCTTATTGCTGGTTGACTGCAGTAGCGATTGCATTAACTCCCAATCGGCAGGATGCGTTACTTTGAAATTACGCATAGCACCTTCAATCAGAAGGGGTTTGATCCCAGCTAATTCCATAGCGCTGGCTTCATCTGTGATATCCGCCTCTAGGCGAATTCCACTCTCAAGTGCGTCATGCAATTTTTTCAATGGGAACATCTGTGGGGTTTGGGCTTGCCAAAGATGGTTGCGAGAAATGGTTTTCTCGGCGCGGGCATATGTGCCTGCAAGCGCGGAATTCAGATCCGCTAGCTTTAATGTATCGGCAACCGGCAAAGCCAAAAGCCCACCGACGTTTGACAACGAGATAGCTACAATCAACTTTCGTATCAATTCAGGCGCAATACCGGGACGAGCAGCATCATGAACCAATACCCAGTCAGATTCAGGAATCCCCGCTTTTAACATTGCCCCCAAGGAATTTCTAACAGTCTCTTGCCGCGTTGGGCCACCGCTTGGCAAAAAATGTAGTGGTTTATCTGCCAAAGCTAAATGGCCAAGTATTGGGTTATCTATAAAACTTGGATTTACCCCAACCCAAACTGACTGAATTTCAGGGGTTTGGCCAAAAGCTTCTATGGCGTAAGCCAGCATGGGCTTGCCTGCTATCTCCTGAAATTGCTTTGGCAGACCACCACCCAAACGAGAGCCCGTTCCAGCCGTGGGGAGCAAAGCATGACATTTTGCGAAGGATTGATTTCCAGAACTCATACCTGATTCTATAATGAGCACAGATGTCTGATGCATTAAATCTAGCACCCCCTATACCCGCTCCACGGGCTGGGCAACGCTTTACCTTTTCCGGGCTAATTGGCTCAGCAGATGCAGCCCTCATCGCCCAGTCTGCTCTACGATACCGCGACAACTTTTCTGTAATGGTGGTTTTTTGTGCCCAAGCACAAGATGCTCAGCGCCTACTTGATGAGATTCCAAGTTTTGCCCCCCAGCTCAAAACTAGACTCTTACCCGACTGGGAAATTCTCCCTTACGATCACTTCTCCCCACATCAGGATTTAGTTTCTGAGCGCCTAGCTACTCTTTACGAATTACTAAATGGTAGTTGTGACATTGTTCTAGTTCCAGTCACTACTGCACTGCAAAGACTTGGACCCCCAGCATTCTTATCCGGCCACACCTTCTTTTTTAGGCAGAGTGACAAATTCAATGAAGCCGCGTTAAAACTACAACTCCAGCAAGCCGGCTATGATCCCGTCAGTGCTGTGATGCGCCCTGGTGAATACAGTATCCGCGGCGGTTTGATTGACCTATTTCCGATGGGCTCCAACCTGCCCTATCGCCTAGATTTATTTGGTGATGAGATTGAACAAATCAGAGCTTTTGATCCAGATACGCAGCGCAGCTTGTACCCTGTCAAGGAAGTCAGAATTCTTCCTGGTCATGAGTTTCCATTTGACGATGCTGCTAGAACAGCATTTCGAGGCCGCTGGCGTGAAGTCTTTGAGGGTGACCCCACCCGCTGCTCGATTTATACGGATGTAAACCTAGGCATCCCAAGTGCCGGGATTGAATCTTATCTCCCACTCTTTTTCGAGGAGTCTTCAAACCTATTTGACTACTTCCCCCGCTCCGGTGATCCAGTTTGGCTACTCAATATTGGAAATGTTGAGGAATCCATACAAAGCTTCTGGAAAGATACGCTACAGAGATATGAATTTTTAAAGCACGATCTTGATAGACCGATACCCTCACCAAAAGATTTATTTTTGGATGTTGATGAATTTTTCGTCCAGCTCAAGCCAAATGCGCGCCTAGCTCTAAATCGAGAATCGAGTGAGGCGCCGCAGTTCTTGCCTGTTCCTGATATTGCCATTCATCGTCGCGATGCAGACCCTATCTATCGTCTCCGCAACTTAGTTGAGCAATCAAAATTTCGCATACTTGTTTGTAGCGACAGCGCAGGCAGAAAAGAATCTATGCGCCAACTGTTTGAAGAAAGCAATTCCATCGCCATTGATGGCAAACCTCTTTTTCAATTGAAGCCAGAGAGCTTTGAGAGCATCGCAGATTTTATAAAGAGCGGATCGTCATTTGGTTTAGTAACCGCGCAACTCTTTAATGGCTTTGCTTGGCCAGCAGAAAATTTACTCGTTATTACTGAGGCTGAATTATTTACCTCTACAGCACGACAGCGTCGCAAAGGTAAAAGTGGTGAGAACGCGGATCCAGATATGCTGTTTAAGGATCTGTCAGAGCTTAAGATTGGTGATCCAGTGGTCCATGCTGAACATGGCATAGGTCGATACCAAGGTTTAGTTCTGCTCAATCTATCGCCACCAAAGCAAGCGCCAATATTCGAAGAATTCTTACATTTAGTCTACGCGCGTGAAGCAACGCTATATGTCCCAGTGCAACAATTGCAGATGGTCACACGATACGCTGGATCTGATCCTGACGCGGCACCACTTCATCAACTAGGCTCAGGGCAATGGGACAAAGCCAAGCGCAAGGCTGCGCAACAGATACGAGATACCGCAGCAGAGTTATTGGGTCTTTATGCGGCGCGTGCAATACGCAAAGGTCATGCATTTGAATATTCAGCCCATGACTATGCTGCGTTTGCCGAGAGCTTTGGATTTGAAGAAACGCCAGATCAGGCCAATGCAATTACCGCCGTAATTGGCGATATGACTAGCGGTACACCAATGGATCGCCTGGTCTGCGGGGACGTTGGTTTTGGCAAAACCGAGGTGGCATTACGCGCCAGCTTTATTGCTGTCATGGGTGGGAAACAAGTTGCCATTTTGGCGCCAACTACCCTACTCGCTGAACAGCACGTTGCGACCTGGAAAGACCGCTTTGCGGATTGGCCTGTTCGCATCGTGGAGCTTTCTCGCTTTAAAACCGCTAAAGAGATTAATGCCGCTCTGGGGGCAATTGCTAAAGGCGATGCCGATATCATTATTGGCACTCACAAGCTCCTCTCAAAGGAAACGCAATTCGCCAATCTGGGATTGGTCATCGTGGATGAAGAACATCGGTTTGGTGTGCGCCAGAAGGATGCCCTAAAAGCATTGCGTGCTGAAGTGGATATTTTGACCTTGACTGCAACGCCAATACCAAGAACGCTGGGAATGGCAATGGAAGGTTTGCGTGAATTTTCCATTATTGCTACTGCACCACAAAAGCGTTTAGCCATTAAAACTTTTGTACGCCGCGAAGGTGACGGCGTAATACGCGAGGCCATCCTTCGAGAAATCAAGCGTGGTGGTCAAGTCTATTTTCTCCATAACGAAGTTGAAACGATAGAAAATCGTAAACATGCGCTTCAAGAGTTGATACCCGAGGCACGTATTAGCGTTGCTCACGGTCAAATGCACGAGCGCGAACTTGAGTCCGTCATGCGTGAATTTGTTACACAACGCACGAATATTTTGCTTTGTACAACCATTATCGAAACCGGTATTGATGTCCCAACTGCAAATACCATCATCATGCATCGCGCCGATAAATTTGGTTTGGCACAATTGCACCAATTGAGGGGTCGCGTAGGTCGTTCGCATCATCAGGCTTATGCCTACCTCCTAGTTCCGGATCCCGAGGCCTTAAGCAAGCAAGCGCAGTTACGACTGAACGCCATTCAAGCTATGGAAGAGCTGGGCTCCGGCTTCTATCTCGCCATGCATGATTTGGAGATACGTGGCGCGGGTGAGGTCCTAGGAGACAAGCAGTCGGGTGAAATCCATGAAATTGGCTTCCAGCTTTATACCGAGATGCTCAATCGCGCAGTGAAGTCCCTGAGAAGCGGCAAGGAGCCGGATCTACTTTCACCACTTCAAGTTACCGCCGATGTTAATTTGGGCGTACCAGCCCTTTTGCCTGAAGACTACTGCCCAGATGTTCATGAGCGCTTATCTCTTTACAAACGTTTTTCTGGAACGAATGATTTTTCAGAACTCATGGGTTTACGCGAGGAGCTGGTTGATCGCTTTGGTGATCTGCCCGATCAAGCCAAATCGCTCTATGAGACCCATCGCCTACGCTTAGAAATGGCTGGCTTTGGCATTAAGAAAATTGATGCCGCACCAAGCTCAATTCAAATCCAATTTATACCCAACCCTCCAATCGATCCGATGAAGATCATCCAATTGATTCAAAGCTCAAAAAATATTCAGCTCAATGGACAGGATAAGTTAAAAGTATTGCCGCCAAAAGAGCGTGATTTTGAGAGGCTTGAGCAGCGACTAGACTTCATCCGCAAGATACTCAGAAGCCTTAACGAGGCTGCCATGTTCACAACGGCACAAGCCAATTAAATAGCCACCCAGATTATCATTACACCATGCCATCTCGCCTGTCGCTTGTTTCCATATCAAATACTCCCATCACAGCAAAGTTGGGAATAGCGCTTGCTGAACATGCCAATGTACTGGGTATTGAACTAACCCCATCCCCTAGAACCTCCCCAAAATCAAAATATTTCTGGGAGCGTTGGACGACATCAAAATCCTTCACGCCAGAAGCGCGTGTTGCGCTGCGAGAGATTGCCGCAACCCATGGATCTGATCTCGCTTTTCTTTCTGCGGGATTTAAGCCAGAAGAAATCAAAGTTCTAGCAATGGATATGGATTCCACTCTCATCAATATTGAGTGTATTGATGAGATCGCGGATTTTACTGGCAAAAAGGCTGCAGTTTCAGAGATTACTGAGGCTACGATGCGTGGAGAAATCAAAGACTTCAAGGAGAGTTTGAGGCGTCGCGTTGCTCTTTTGACTGGAGTATCGGCATCCGTATTGGAATCGGTCTATCGAGAACGTTTGCGCCCTAATCCTGGCGCCATGGAACTACTCGCAGGTGCCAATCAGCAAGGACTATATACCTTGCTTGTTTCAGGCGGATTTACCTTTTTTACAGAAAAACTACGTCAAGAACTTAACTTCAAACAAACGCAGGCGAATACCCTTGAAATCATTGATGGCAAGCTGACTGGCAAGGTATTGGGCGAGATTGTTGATGGGGCCGCCAAAGCAGCCTATCTAGATGCCGCATGTGCCCATATGAATTGCCACAAATCAAATTCGATCACTATGGGCGACGGCTCAAATGACCTGCCAATGATGAATGGTTCGGGTATCAGCATTGCCTATAAAGCAAAGCCTATTGTCAAAGAAAAAGCCGACGCGGCTTTTGACCGAGTCGGCTTGGATGCCGCCTTACTGTTGATTGCTTAAATATTTAGCTGGGCAATCGTAGTAACCATTGCACTAATTACAAGCGTTCAAAAATGGTTGCGATGCCTTGGCCACCACCAATACACATAGTGACTAAGGCATACTTGCCGTTTACGCGATGAAGCTCATGAATCGCCTTCGTAGCAATTGCTGCGCCTGAGCAACCAATTGGATGACCCAAAGCAATCGCACCACCGTTCACGTTGGTTTTAGCCGGATCCAAACCAAGGCCTTTGGCGACAGCTAATGCTTGAGCAGCAAATGCTTCGTTAGATTCAATCACATCAATTTGATCCAATTTCAAACCAGCACGCTCAAGAGCAATTTTAGTTGCAGGGATTGGGCCTTCACCCATAATGTGATTTGGCACACCTGCTATTGCATACGAGACCAAGCGAGCAATCGGTTTGTGACCTGCTTTTTTAGCGGTTTCAGCATCGGCCAAAACAAAGAATGCAGCACCGTCATTAATGCCAGATGCATTACCAGCGGTAACGCTACCACCTTCCTTCTTGAAAACTGCCTTCATTTTTGCCAATGTTTCCATTGTGGTTTCGGGCTTGCAATGCTCGTCGGTATCAAACACGACATCACCTTTGCGAGTCTTCACGGTAATAGGAACGATTTGAGATTTAAAGCGACCTTCTTTAATCGCATGAGCAGCGCGACGATGTGACTCTACTGCCAATGCATCTTGCTCATCGCGAGTTAACTTCCATTTTTCAACAAGATTTTCTGCGGTCACGCCCATATGACCAACGCCAAATGGATCAGTTAATACAGCCACCATTAAATCGAGCATCTTGGTGTCGCCCATGCGTGCGCCACTGCGCATCGCTGGTGAGCCATACATGCCGCGTGACATCACTTCAACACCACCACCAATACCGTAGTCGCAGTCACCGAGCATAATTTGTTGGGCGGTAGTCACAATCGCCTGCAATCCGGAACTGCATAAGCGATTTAATGCCATCGCAACAGATTCCATTGGTAAACCCGCCTGAATAGAGGCAACACGCGCCACGTAGGCATAACGGCTATCAGTTGGAATTGTGTTGCCTACGGTCACGTAATTAATTAATGCTGGATCCACACCAGAGCGAGAGACCGCTTCTTTCATCACAATGCCACCGAGTTCAGAAGGCTCAAAACTACTGAGAGCACCATTAAATGTGCCGATTGCGGAACGCACTGCACTTAAAACAACGACATCACGACTCATATTAATCCCCTTAGCTGAGCCCAATTTGGGCGTATTAATTCGTACAAACTATATTTTTAATCAACAAGTCAAGTTTCGGCTATTAGGTCATGCCCTTGGGAGCTAATCACGATTGCGCGCACAAACTCACCTGCGCGATATCGTTTTGAAGGCTTGTTGGCCGGCAAAACCCGCACCAAACCATCAATTTCAGGGGCATCCCCTGCTGTTCGGCCAATTCCACCGCCTTTATCAATCCGATCAATCAGAATTTGCATGCGCTTACCGACCTTCTTTTCAAGACGTTTTACGGATATTTCCTCTGCTTTTGCCATAAAGCGAGCCCTCCGATCCTCGCGAACATCATCCGGAACCGGATTATCCAAATTGTTGGCGGTTGCTCCATCAACCGCGGAATATGCAAAACAACCCGCACGATCAATTTGAGCTTCATTAAGGAAGTTCAGTAAATATTCAAACTCTTCCTCAGTTTCCCCGGGAAATCCAGCGATAAAGGTACTGCGGATCACGAGGTCTGGGCAAGTTGCACGCCAAGCTTGAATCCGCTCTAGGTTTTTCTCGCCACTTGCTGGACGCTTCATTCTCTTCAATACATCTGGATGAGCATGTTGCAATGGAATATCCAAGTAAGGCAGAACGCCATAACCATGTTCTGAAAATTCAGCCATCAAGGGCAGAATGTCATCAACATGTGGGTATGGGTAAACATAATGAAGTCTTACCCACGCCTGATATTCGCGGGCAATCTGATTTAGCGCTTTCACCAAATCAAACATACGAGTCTTAACAGGTTTGCCATCCCAAAATCCGGTGCGATATTGAATATCAACGCCATAGGCGCTTGTATCTTGAGAAACCACTAATAATTCTTTAACTCCAGACTCGAATAATCTTTTTGCCTCAAGCAGAACTTCGCCAATTGGCCTCGAAACTAAGTCTCCACGCAGGCTGGGAATAATGCAGAAAGTACATCGATGATTGCAACCTTCCGAAATCTTTAAATATGCATAGTGCTTAGGCGTTAACTTCACGCCAATCGGAGGAAGCAAATCGGTAAAGGGATCGTGCGGCTTTGGCAGGTGCCGATGAATCGCTTGCATCACCTCATCTGTGGCGTGCGGGCCCGTAACAGATAGAACCTTTGGGTGAATGCTTTGAATGAGATCGCTGCCGTCAGCATTTTTTCTAGCACCAAGGCAGCCAGTCACGATGACTCGGCCATTCTCTGTTAGCGCTTCACCGATCGCCGCGAGACTTTCTTCGACCGCCGAATCAATGAAGCCGCAAGTATTAACAACGACAAGATCGGCGCCAGAATAATCCTTGGAGGTCTCATAACCTTCCGCACTCAGTTGAGTCAGGATTAATTCAGAATCCACCAGAGCCTTGGGACAACCCAAGGATACAAACCCTACTTTACCAGCCACGACTATTCTTTTTCTGGTTTTGGAGCTGCTTGATTAAATGGAAAACCGGTAAATAGACTTTGAGAACCTTGCAATTGCTCTTGCATCTTGACGAAGAGATCCTTGCTCTGGTCCATATAATTCATCATCAAACCTTGCATCATTGGATTTTGTAAGTTGAGCATTTGAGCCCAGGCCTCGGGACTACTACCGGCCCCCATGCCTTTGGACTGATCACCCAGCTTATTATGAATATCGACAAACGATTGCATTGTCTTCTCGAGATAGTTACCCATTAGACCCTGCATGGAATTGCCGTAGAAACGAATAATTTGAGAGAGCATCTGCGTTGAAAACACAGGGGCGCCACAAGCCTCTTCCTCAAGAATGATTTGCAGAAGAATATTGCGAGTTAAATCATCCTCGGTTTTAGCATCAACGACCTTAAATGCCTCGCCGCCCATGACTAAGCCCTTAATGTCCGACAAGGTGACATAAGTGCTTGTTTGAGTGTCATAAAGACGACGATTGGGGTACTTCTTAATAAGACGGTCTTCACCGACTCGCTTTGTACGGGTAGCCATGTATTTTTCCTAAGTCTCTATACCGCAATGCAACATCGGCATAGTTTATCCCTAGTTTGACACAAAGGTAAATATGCCGATGCAAATACAAATAAGCAAAAACAGTTATTGGACTGCCTTAACCTGTATGGAGGCCACCATTTAAGGAGAAATCGGCTCCAGTAGCGTAGCCACCATCGTCTGACGCAATCCAACAGCAGATGGACGCAATCTCTTCTGGCGTCCCCAAACGCTTAACAGGTACCCCAGCAACAATTTTCTCCAAAACATCTTCACGAATGGCTTTAACCATATCGGTACCAATATAGCCTGGAGAGACGGTATTTACCGTTACCCCTTTTGAGGCCAATTCTTGGGACAAAGCCATAGTGAAACCATGTAAACCAGCCTTGGCCGTGGAATAGTTGGATTGCCCAAACTGCCCCTTTTGACCGTTTACCGAGGAAATATTAATAATCCGACCCCAGCCGTTATCAGCCATTCCATCCACAACCTGCTTGGTCACGTTAAATAAAGAATTAAGGTTGGTATCAATCACAGCTTTCCAGGCGTCAGGTGTCATTTTGCGGAAAACACCATCTCGCGTGATGCCAGCATTATTTACCAAGACATCGACACGACCAACCTCCGCCTTAACCTTGTTAAAGGCTTCAACAGTACTATCCCAATCTGAAACATTGCCTTCAGATGCAATGAAGTCGTAGCCAAGCGCCTTTTGCTCAGCAATCCAGCGATCCTTGCGCGGTGAATTTGGTCCGCAACCAGCGATCACTTTAAAGCCATCTTTAGCTAAACGCTGGCATATAGCCGTACCGATCCCGCCCATACCACCAGTGACGTATGCAATTTTTTGAGACATTTATTTCCCCTTTTTTAAAATAATTCGTTGTTGTGGTTAATTAAATGGAAGACCCAATTTTTTCTTTAACGTATTTACCGGGCGCAGCTTCCATTTTTTTATATTTCGCATTACCAAAGGTATTTCTTGCGGCAATTTTTTTACCGCCAAATTGAGATAACCATTTCGAATAGTCAGGCCACCAGCTACCCTTGATTTCTGTCGCTCCAGCAAGCCACTCATCGGCTGTTTTGGCAATCTTGCTATTTTCGAAGTAGTAGCGTTTATTTTTAGCGGGTGGATTAATTACACCGGCAATATGACCGGAGGCTCCAAGAATAAAGCGATTTTTCCCCTTGAGAATCTGCGTAGATTCGTAAGCAGATTTCCAAGGAACAATGTGATCCTCTTGGGAAGCATAAATAAATGCTGGGCAAGTAATTTTGCCTAGATCAATTTTTTGACCGCATAAACTCATCTTACCCGGCTTCACTAAATCATTTTGCAAATAGGTATGACGTAAATACCAGCAATACATTGCGCCGGGAAGGTTTGTGGCATCGCCATTCCAGTAAAGCAAATCAAACGGTGGGGGCGAATTGCCTTTGAGGTAATTCTCGACAACATAATTCCACACCAAATCATTTGGGCGCAAGAAGGAGAAAGTGTTACCTAAATCCAAGCCGGACATCATGCCAAACTTACCACCCTCCCCGCCAATACTGGATTCGCGCATCTTCACCATCGTCTCATCAATAAAAACGTCCAGGATGCCGGTATTGGTGAAATCAAGCAATGTAGTGAGTAAGGTCACACTAGCAACCGGACTTTCCTTGCGCGCTGCTAAGACAGCTAGCGCAGAGGCTGTTAGAGTTCCGCCAACGCAGAAGCCTAGAATATTAATTTGATCCGCGCCGCCAATATCTTTAGCAACCTCGATAGCTTTAATAACACCCTTGCCTACGTAGTCCTCCCAAGTGACTTTGCACATGGAATCATCAGGATTTTTCCAAGAGACTAAAAAAACAGTATGCCCTTGCTCAACCATATAGCGAACCACAGAGTTATCAGGTTGCAGATCCAAAATGTAATATTTATTGATGCATGGTGGCACCATCAAGTATGGGCGCTCGTAAACAGTTTCAGTAAGAGGCTTGTATTGAATCAACTCAAAGAGTTCATTGCGAAAGACCACTTGACCTTCAGAGGTGGCAATATTTTTTCCAAGCTCAAATGCAGTTTCATCCGTCTGAGAAACCCTGCCTTTTTTCATGTCACCCAACAAGTTCACAATCCCATTTTGAATAGACTGTCCTTGTGAACTAATAATATTTTCTAAAACCTCTGGATTGGTGGCAATGAAGTTTGATGGAGATAAAGCATCAATCATCTGCTCAGTAGTAAACAGAATTTTTTGTTTTGATTTTTCATCGGTGTCGACAGCTTTAGCCAATGCCATTAAATGTTTGGCATTTAGCAAATAGGTCGCCGCAATCGTTTTGCTCCACGAGGAATGCCAAGCCTTGCCGGCAAAACGACGATCCTTCACTTCAATTGCCTCTGGATTGGTGGCAAGATGTGCCAACTCAGTGAAATATTCTTTTTGAATTTCCGATAAACGCTCTGGCGGAATCATTGCCATGTGATGTGGCGCTAAAGCCGGTGCGGCGCCCATATTCATACCTGCAAACATAAAGATCTCTTCAATTGAATTTAGACATTCTCCTTCTATAAGTACCATAGAGTTATACGCACTAACCCTAGCCCAGGAGCTAAGCTAGTAATAACCCGCAGATGAAAATAGGAGATTACTCGGTAAACCAAATCACGGAAGCAAAGCGTCCTGAAATTGCATCACGGCGGTGCGAAAAAAAACGCTTTTCATCATTCACGGTGCAAAATTCGCCGCCAGAGATATTTGTCAAGCCCATGAAAGCAAGCCTAGATCGAGCCAATTCATAAAGGTTTCCAAAATACTTTCCTGGCCTGTCCTCTATTGGCACAAATGCACATTCCGGGAAGTCGATGCCAGCCTCCAAAAAAGCATGGCGGACATCATTACCGACTTCGAATGCGCTTGGCCCAATGGCCGGCCCCATCCAAGCAATCAAATCATCCGGGGAGGGGCTATTTGATGACCCAAGCATTTCAGTAACCGTATTCTCCAATACGCCTGCGCATAAGCCACGCCACCCTGCATGGGCAATGCCGACCAAATTGCCGGCTCGATTGCTAAAAAAAACAGGCAGGCAATCGGCCGTCATGACAACCAATACTTCATTAGGCCTATCGGTAACAGCAGCATCTGCGACTATGGCGACACTAGACATTGATGCTCGTTTTGCCGGAGTACTCACAACTGTGCCATGCACTTGCTTCATCCAAATTGGGTTTGCAGGTAATGCACTGCGCAAGATTTCGCGATTGGCTTGAACCGCTTGAGGTTCGTCGCCTACGTGGTCACCCAGATTTAACGAAAGATATGGCGGAACACTAACTCCGCCATCACGGGTTGTCACAAAAGCATGAACAGATGAAGGGACTAGCCACCCGGGATTAACAACGTCCATCAATCTTAATCACCCTTCATAGAGACCAATAAAGCCGATTCTTTTGGCAAGTCCTCTACCGTCATTCCAACCTGCGTGAGAAGCCCCATCAAGTCTTCTGGCGGCAACCTGAACCAAGTCATTATTTGCCGACTTACAGGATGTTCCAAGCTAAGCGCAAAGGCATGTAAGGCTTGGCGATGAAATGGTAAGGACTTGGCGACTCCAGGAGTTTTTTTGCGATAAACAGGATCTCCCAAAAGCGGAAAACCCAGAGATTCGAGATGAACCCGAATCTGATGAGTTCGACCTGTTTCAAGGCGGCATTCGAGCAATGTCGTCGGAGACCCTGCGAATGATCCTTTTGCAAGACGTCGAAAAAGAGTTGCGGCAGACTTCCCGCCGACAGAGCCAGCGGCCATCCTGAGGCGATCGCGTTGATCACGACCAACAGTGGCCAAGACTTTGCCCTGAGTCGGCGTCTCACCCCAAACCCACGCTAAATAACGCCTGCCAACAGTTCTGTCCTGAAGTTGCCTAACCAACGCAGTTTGAGCAAGAGCGGTCCGGGCGACAACCATCAAGCCAGAAGTATCTTTATCTAGGCGGTGAACTATGCCCGCACGCGGTAAATTTTTGAGCTCAGGATAGCGAAATAGAAGCCCATTCAATAAAGTACCAGTCCAATTCCCGGCCGCTGGGTGAACCACTAAACCGGGGGGCTTATTAACAACAATGATGGACTCATCTTCATAAACCACATCCAGAGGGATTTCCTCTGGGCTAAAAGCAGACCGTTCGGGCATTTCTTGTGGAAAAACCTTAATACTCTCCCCGCCCCTCAGTAAATACCGAGATTTGGTGACCATACCATCGACCATTACAGCCCCAGCCTCGACCCATGCCTTCAGGCGATTACGCGAGTAATCAGGCAAATAGCCGGCCAAAACCTTGTCCAAGCGCTCACCATTAACCTCAAGAGGGATTTCTAGGGCAATGAAATCCTCATCATCGATATAATCAACAGGATTCGATTTAGGAGTTTGCGGCAATGCCACGCTTAAAGGGCCTTTCAGTTATGTCAGATGTACTTTCAGACGCCAGTTTAAGGCTTGCCGCTGCTATTGGCTCATTCATATGTAAAAGCCTCCCCCGCTCATATCGAGCTTTCACGCTTGTCCTTTTCCTGTCAGCGAGCGCATCAGTCCTATTACTTAGTGGTTGTGCCGGTAGCGACGGACAAAAAGACGATACAGATTTATGGTCTGAGACCAAGCTCTACTCAGAAGCAACTGATAAATTGAATGATGGAGACTTTGCCAAGTGCGGCAAATACTTCGACAAACTTGAAGCACGTTTCCCATTTGGCCCGTACTCACAACAAGCGCAAATCAATGCCGCTTACTGCTACTGGAAAGCGCAAGAACAAGCACAAGCTTTGGTTGCGATTGACCGCTTCATCAAGCTTTATCAAGGCAGCCCCAATCTAGATTACGCCTACTATCTCAAAGGCCTAATTACCTTCAATGACGACCTAGGTTGGCTGGGTAAATTTACTGGCCAAGATTTAAGTGAGCGCGATCCTAAAGCGGCTAAGGAAGCATTCGAATCTTTCAAAGTCATTGTTGAGCGCTTCCCTGATAGTAAATATGCCCCAGACTCATTGGACCGGATGCGTTATATCGTTAACTCTTTGGCCGAAGCAGATGTCATCGTAGCTCGTTTCTACTATCAACGCGGCGCCTACTTGGCATCCGCCAACCGCGCTCAACTCGTTATCCGTGATTACGATAGAGCTCCGGCAGTTGAAGAAGCGCTCTACATCTTAGTAAAGTCTTACGATAAGTTAGGCATGAAAGATCTTAGCGATGACGCCAATCGTGTATTGGTCCTGAACTTCCCAGACAGTCAGATTATGCAAACTGGTCAGCGCGTCAAAAAAGAGCGTCAGTGGTGGCAGCTCTGGAATAAGTAATTACTCTGTAATTGCTTATTCACCCAACCAATAGCTAACTCATTTAATCACCACTGGAACACGTGGCGCTAGCGCGCAGAGCAATTCATAGCCAGTTGTGCCACTCATCTGAGCAACATCATCGACTGGAACTTTACCACCCCATAACTCGACTCGACTACCAATGCGTGCTTGGGGTGCATTACGCAAATCAATGGTAAGCATATCCATTGAGACTCGACCTACCAAGGGGCAAATAATCCCGGAGCCATCTGCGGCACCAACCTCGACCCATACTGGTGTACCATCTTTAGCCTGGCGAGGATAACCATCGGCATAGCCACACGCAATAACACCAATACGCATCGTTTCTGGCGCTTGGTATCGGCCACCATAACCAACGTGATCACCCTTGCGCAATTCTTGAATATCAATAATTTCACTATGCAAATGCATTGCCGCTTGCAAATGGGCGTGTTCAATATCTTTAAAGCAGCCCGTAGGTGAAGCCCCATAAAGCATGATGCCTGGGCGAACCCAGTCACCTAAAACATTGCGATGCCAAAGGATAGCGGCAGAATTAGCCAGAGAGATGGGCGCCTCCAACCCGGCGATACCAACATCAAAATGCTCTAACTGCTCCCCTACGGTGGGTGATTGATTAACCTGATCTGCATTCGCAAAGTGGGTCATATGATGCATTCGATAACCCAAGGCATGCAGGCGATGAAAAACTGTCCGATATGTCTCTGGATTAAATCCCAAGCGATTCATGCCGGTGTTCATTTTCAGAAACACATTGATTGCATGAGGACCTTTGGGCTCGAAGTCCTCTAACCATCGAACCTGGTTTTCGCAATGCACCGCTAGATCACAAGACAATTCTTCTGCAAGGCTCAACTCATTTTGATGAAAGAGTCCCTCCAATAGAAGAATGCGACCCTTCCAACCCCTCTCCCTTAACCAGATGGCATCTTGAATATCCAGCAAGGCAAAGCCATCGGTAGATTCAAGACCCTTAAAAACCGCTTCGAAGCCATGCCCGTAAGATCTCGCCTTGATCACAGACCAAATCTTGGATTCAGGTGCAAGTATCCGAACACGGTTTAAGTTGTGACGAAAGGCCTCGGTGTGAATAGATGCCAAAATTGGTCTATTAATCAAGCTATTAGCTGAAACACCCATATTCACCCCTCCTTTCATGTTTTAATTGCACTAATGACTAGATTGTACGAATGAACCGCAGTTTTTACATCATTATGGCAGCGCAGTTTTTTTCCTCGCTCGCTGATAACGCTCTGCTGATCGCAGCAATTGCCCTCTTGGCCCAGCTTAATGCGCCGGCCTGGATGACGCCTCTGCTCAAGCTCTTTTTTGTACTCTCCTACGTACTTCTTGCAGCCTTTGTTGGCGCCTTTGCGGACTCTCGCCCCAAAGGCAATGTGATGTTCATTACCAATACCATTAAATTTGCAGGCTGTGCGGTGATGCTATTGGGAAATCACCCCTTAATATCCTATGCCATCGTGGGATTGGGTGCCGCAGCCTACTCTCCAGCTAAATACGGAATTTTGACTGAATTACTCCCGCCTGAAAAATTGGTTGCCGCTAATGGCTGGATTGAAGGTCTAACGGTAAGCTCCATTATTTTAGGATCAGTGTTAGGTGGGGTTTTGATCAGCAACACCGTTTCCCAAACCCTACTGAGCTTTGATATGCCTGCAATCGATACCGGCATTGATACTCCAGCTGAATCAGCAATATTGATCATCATGATGATTTATGTAGTCGCCGCCCTGATTAATCTGCGTATTCCCGACACTGGAGCACGATATGTCTCCCAAAAATCCAACCCTATTGAACTTGTTAAAGACTTTGCGGTTTGCTTTAAAACCCTTTGGAATGATCGCCTTGGTCAGATCTCGCTAGCAGTAACAACCTTGTTTTGGGGTGCTGGCGCAACCTTGCAATTTATTGTGATTAAGTGGGCTCAAGTTGCCTTGCACATGAATTTATCTCAGGGTGCAATTTTGCAGGCCATTTCTGCTGTAGGCGTAGCAGCTGGCGCTGTATGGGCTGCATGGCGGGTTCCATTGCGCCACTCTCTCGGCGTTCTTCCTTATGGCATTGCTATGGGGATCGCCGTCTGTGTGATGGCAATCTACAAGTCGGATATGCTGCCTGATACTGCTCTCTGGACGGTTGGCAAGTTACAGGTAAGCCTCAATTTACTGCCAGCCTACTTCTTACTCATCACGGTTGGCTGGCTTGCCGGATATTTTGTCGTACCCATGAACGCCCTCCTTCAACATCGTGGACATGTATTGATGTCGGCTGGACACTCAATCGCCGTTCAAAACTTTAATGAAAATATTTCAGTGTTGATTATGCTGTTAGTCTATTCTCTGCTGATTTGGTTGGATGCCCCTGTGCGGTATGTGATCATCGGCTTTGGCGTGTCAGTCAGCTTAATCATGTGGATGGTGATAAGACGCCATGCCACAAACCAGGCAGAATATGACTCCATGCACCTGATCGGCGAACATAAGCACTAAACCCACCAGGATTTTCTAATTAAATATTTTGCAATACAGATTTTGCTAATAGCAAATCTTGCCAAAGAAGAGATTTGTCTTTAGGCTTAGAAAGTAAATAATTAAGATCAAATGAAGCAATCAAGGGGATTTCTCCCTCAAGCTCGGAATCTAAGGTCAAAACGGTTTCTCTTAATTGCGGCAAAGCATCTCGCTCACCACTTAACTTTTGCGCAGCAGGCCCACCAAAAGCAAAAGCAACGGCAGGCGATCCATCCCGAGAAATCCCAAGTCCATTTAAATTATCAGCAGGATTTTTCCAAACCCATTCATTTGGAGATAAGCCCAACGCACGAATAATATTTTGAAATAGGACCTCTGTATCACCTTGAGGTTTTGCGCCAAAGAACCACCATGTGGCATGAAAGTGCTTTTCAGGCGTCGCGCTGATCTGAGGATTTTGTTGATCAGAGCTTGCTTGGGTAGATTCAATTGATGAGGGTTTTGAAATCACATCTCGTGCAGTCCACTCTGAAATACCCATTTCCTTTAAGAAAGTTGAGTTTGTGGACGTATTCATAGCTCTAGCTTAATCGATTTAGCCATAACCGTAGCATCTTCACGCAGACCCGTTGTTAAATTCACCGGGTAATAATTTTTACGGGTGCCGATCCGCTCGTAACCTATGGATTCATATAGGTTTACAGCTGCGAAGTTTGATGGTCGAACCTCAAGAATAATGCGCGGCATATTTTGCTGCGCAGCTACGCCTTCAATTGCATTCATCATTCGTGCCGCAATGCCGAACCTTCTTAGTTTTGGAGAAACCGTGATATTCAGTAAATGCAACTCGTCTACTGCTGGAAACAAAATACAGTAAGCCCACAAAATTTTTGGATCTAAGTATGAACCTTTGATAGCCCCTTCAACTTCTGGTCTTACGCAGTAAGCCCAATGACCAGCCGACAGAGAATCGGAAAAATTTCCGCGTGTCCAGGGATGTAGGTGCGACACACCTTCGATTGCAAGCACTTCATCCAAATCAGCAAGCCGCATTGGTAAAAAGGAAAGCTCCGCCACACTTTGACGAAGGATTGTTTTTGGATCCAATGCTTCAGCCATACCTTAACGCTTCTTGGCTAGTTGCTCAACTTGCATGCGCTCCTGAGCTGTGAAGGCAACCTTATTGCGAACGTAGACTGGCTTCAGCAAATGTACATCCTGCGCAAGACCAGCATCCCATGCCACTTGCGCGCAAGCCAGAATACCCAAAGCATTAATACCAATATCCGGATCTAACTGTTCTGCAGAAAAAGTGTGTTTGGCATGGGCAAGCAAGCGATCGCCATATTCAGAAATCGCACTACCTGCAATAAATTCCACGCCATCTAAGAGTGCGTCTTCTGGCGAGGACAGAATCACCTCTCCTTGACGTATCGGCAAGCCTTTTGCGTTTAATAAATAATGCGCCCAATACACCTCGTTCATGCGAGCATCTACCGCAACCATAAAAAACTGAGGCTTAGCGCTTATAAATGCTGGGGTCTGGGTTAATTGCGCAGCAATAGCGTCAAGACTAATAACGGGAAGAACTGGGAGATTGGCGGCAGTAGCAAGGCCCTGTACAACCGCCACCCCCAGTCTTACCCCCGTGAATGCACCGGGCCCAACACCAATCGCAATCACATCCAACTTGGCAAGATCAATATTGGCGACCGTGAGTAATTGACCAATCCAGGGCAATAATAATTGGCTTGCGCCAGCAGAAACCTTCTGATGAAGATGTGATGGAGAATTTCCATCGACTGACAATGCTACTGAGCACCACGCCGAGGAGCTGTCGATTGCAAGTATGGATGTCAACTTAGGGCTTCTATCGGCTTAAGCCAGAGATCACCTCAGGCGGAGCTTGAACCAACTCAATCAAAACACCCTCTCCCGAAAAAGGAAATTCATCATTTCCTTTGGGGTGAACAAAAGTAATGTCATGGCCACCCGCTCCGCGACGAATGCCACCAGGCGCGAAACGAAGACCGTTAGCTGACAACCACTCTACCGCCTTAGGCAAATCATCCACCCATAAGCCAATATGGTTTAGAGGTGTTTGATGTACGGCCGGCTTTTTTCCAACATCCAATGGCTGCATTAAATCAACCTCGATTTCATACGCTCCAGATCCAATCGCGCAAATATCTTCATCAACATTTTCACGCTCTGATACGAAAGTGCTCTTATATTCAAAGCCTAGCAAATCCACCCAAAGCTTGCGAAGACGATCTTTATCCTCCCCGCCAATAGCTATTTGCTGAATACCTAGAATCTTAAATGGCTTAGTCATAACCGCCTTACTCGAAACGAATAATCAGTTGATCAACTGCTAAGCTCTCGCCAACCTTTGCGCAGATTTCAGCGACTACACCATCTTGAGCTGCGGTCAGCGTGTTTTCCATCTTCATTGCTTCAATTGCCGCCAACTTTTGGCCAGCCGTAACAACTTCACCGACTTTGACTGAAATATTGGTAAGCAAACCAGGCATCGGTGACATCACTAACTTAGAGGTATCTGGCGGAACCTTAACTGGCATACGACGCTGGAGTTCAGATCCCAACGGACTCAAAACCATGCATTCATATTGAGCGCCGTCTAACACTAAGAAATACTTCACGCCGCGACGCTCCACTTGAGCGGTAATTTTGCTGATACCGTTAACAGTGGCTCGCAAGCAAATCTCCCCTGGACGCCAACCACTAACAATGTCATAACGACTTACGCCATCTGCATCATCGATATAAACAGAATACGTTGAGTCCTTCAATTCAACTCGAATTGAAATCTCGATCGGGTCTTCTTTTGCACCAACCCGACTACCAGTGACAACGACAAACTGTTTAGCAATAGTCATTTCGTGGCCAGCTAATTGACCATCAATCATCTTAATGTGTTCCAAGTAACGATAGCGCATAAATGCCGCTAGAGCAGCCAAACGCTTTGGATCAGCAGGTTGAACAGAATCAGTCTTGAAGCCAGCCGGATATTCATCCGCAATAAATCCCGTAGTGAAATCACCTGACACAAAACGTGGGTGCTGCAATAACGCAGCTTGGAATGGGATATTGGAATGAATTCCACGAATCACAAAGTCATTCAAGGCTGAGCGCATTTTTTCAATGGCTTCAGCGCGATCCTTGCCATGTACGATGAGCTTGGCAATCATAGAGTCGTAGTACATCGGGATTTCTCCACCCTCATAGACCCCAGTATCAACACGTATACCACCCACCTCTTCAGGAGGGCGATACTTAACCAATCGACCAGTTGAAGGCAAGAAGTTGCGGAATGGATCATCCGCATTAATACGGCACTCTATTGACCAACCATCAAGCTTCACATCTTCTTGTTTGAATGCCAGCTTTTCACCAGAAGCAACGCGAATCATTTGCTCAACAAGATCGATACCAGTAATATTTTCAGTTACTGGATGCTCGACTTGAAGTCGCGTGTTCATTTCCAGGAAGTAGAAAGACTTATCTTTGCCAACAACAAACTCAACCGTACCGGCTGACTGATAGTTAACGGCCTTAGCTAAAGCAACTGCTTGCTCCCCCATGGCTTTACGTGTTGCAGGGTCGATAAATGGGGATGGCGCCTCTTCTATCACCTTTTGATGGCGACGCTGAATGGAGCAATCGCGTTCATTGAGATAGACAACATTTCCATGTGAATCACCAAGAACCTGAATCTCAATGTGGCGAGGACCTTCAACAAATTTTTCTATAAAAATACGGTCATCACCAAAGCTATTCATCGCTTCAGTCTTACAAGCCGCAAAACCTTCAGCCGCCTCTTTATCATTGAAGGCGACGCGTAAACCTTTGCCACCCCCTCCAGCGGAGGCTTTAATCATTACGGGATAACCAATGCTTTGGGCAATTTTTACTGCATCTTCGGTGCTAGGAATTGCTTCGTTATGCCCTGGAATGGTATTAACTTTAGCCTCTAGAGCAAGCTTTTTGGAAGCGATTTTATCGCCCATAGCAGCAATCGATTGATGCTTTGGCCCAATAAAAACAATACCCTCTTCTTCGCATCGTTTCGCAAACTGCTCATTCTCGGACAGGAAACCATAGCCAGGATGAACCGCCTCAGCACCAGTATCTTTACAAGCCTGAATAATGCGTTCCATTAATAGATAGGATTCACGCGAAGGAGCGGGTCCAATACATACAGCTTCATCTGCAAGCTGAACATGACGAGCCTCTTTATCCGCCTCGGAATAGACCGCAACTGTCTTAATACCCATCTTCTTGGCGGTTTTCATCACACGGCAAGCGATTTCACCGCGATTTGCAATTAAAATTTTCTTAAACATTTTCGTAGTCATGATTATTCGGTGCCTTAAAGAGGAATATTGCCGTGTTTACGAGCAGGATTCTTCAGTTCTTTATCTTTCAGCATCGCTAAAGAGCGTGAAATACGTTTACGGGTTTCATGAGGCAAGATGACGTCATCAATATAACCACGACGACCTGCCACAAATGGGTTTGCAAACTTTGCTTTGTATTCAGCCTCTCGTGCCGTGATTTTCTTGGGGTCAGACTTCTCTTCGCGGAAGATAATTTCTACGGCTCCCTTGGGGCCCATCACAGCAATCTCCGCTGAAGGCCAGGCAAAGTTAACGTCGCCACGCAAATGTTTGGAAGCCATCACGTCGTAAGCACCACCGTAAGCCTTACGGGTAATCAATGTGACTTTTGGAACAGTGCAATCTGCGTAGGCATAGAGCAATTTCGCACCGTGCTTAATAATGCCACCGTATTCTTGAGCGGTACCAGGCATAAAGCCAGGAACGTCGACCAAGGTAACTACTGGAATGTTAAACGCATCACAGAAGCGCACAAAACGCGCCGCTTTAATTGACGCCTTGATATCAAGACATCCAGCCAAAACCAAAGGTTGATTTGCAACGATACCAATGGAGCGCCCCTCCATACGAGCAAAGCCAATCAAAATATTCTTTGCATAATCAGGCTGGAGCTCAAAAAACTCACCATCATCCACAATTTTGGAGATCAACTCCTTCATATCATATGGCTGATTCGGATTGGACGGCACTAAGGTATCTAGAGAGAAGTCTGGCTCTTCGGTCCTCATGGCGCCATTGATCATTGGCGCTTTTTCACGATTCGACAACGGGAGGTAATTGAAGAAGCGACGCAACATCATGATCGCATCAACGTCATTATCAAAAGCTAAATCACAAACACCGGAAACTGTTGAGTGAGTAACCGCACCACCCAATTCTTCCGCAGTAACATCTTCATGCGTAACAGTCTTTACCACTTCAGGGCCAGTTACAAACATATAAGAACTGTCTTTCACCATGAAGATGAAGTCTGTCAATGCGGGGGAGTAAACCGCACCGCCAGCAGAAGGGCCCATGATTAATGAAATCTGCGGAATCACTCCAGAAGCGGTTACATTACGTTGAAAAATTTCCGCATAGCCACCTAATGACGCCACGCCCTCTTGAATTCGTGCGCCACCAGAGTCATTTAGACCAATCACGGGCGCCCCAACCTTTAAAGCCTGATCCATGATTTTGCAGATCTTCTCAGCATGCGCCTCCGACAAAGAGCCGCCTAATACCGTGAAATCTTGCGAGAACACAAATACTAAGCGGCCATTAATCATGCCGTAGCCTGTAACAACACCATCGCCAGGGACGGTTTGATCGTCCATACCAAAATCATGACAACGATGCTCAACAAACATATCCCACTCTTCAAAGGTGCCAGCATCTAGCAAAAGTTCGATGCGCTCACGTGCAGTTAACTTGCCTTTTGAATGCTGTGCCTGAATACGCTTTTGCCCACCGCCCAATCTGGCAAGTTCGCGCTTGGCTTCAAGCTGTTGAATGATTTCCTTCATACCGACTCCTTAGAAAAATTCATGCCCCATTGCCTCGAGTAAACGTCTCGCAGCAACAGAAGCGGCCATGCTTCCCTGATTCACCTCGGCACTTAAGCTAGGTAAAAGTTCTTGTACTGCTGGATGATTCTTAAAAGCGTTTTTTAATCCCGCATCAATACGATCCCACATCCATGAACCAGATTGTTGTTTACGACGACCTTTCAATAGGCCGTTTGCATTTTGTAATGCCTGGTACTCGAGAATTTTTTCCCAGAGCTCCGGAACGCCAGTTCCCTGAAGAGCGCTCAAGCAAAGCACTGTTGGGTGCCAGTAAGCTTGGTTATGCGAGGCATGATCAGGGTTGCCTTGAAAGCCCAGTAAGCGCAATGAACTAGTAATAAATAATTGCGCGCGCATTGCAGCATCAGGATCAATATCAACCTTATTGATGACGATAAGGTCGGCTATTTCCATGACACCCTTTTTAATCGCCTGCAAATCATCGCCAGCGTTAGGCAACTGCAAGAGCAAAAACATATCCGTCATGCCAGCAACCGCAATTTCGCTCTGGCCAACACCAACAGTTTCGATAATCACAACATCAAATCCAGCCGCCTCAGCAACCAACATCGCCTCACGCGTCTTTTCAGCTACACCGCCCAAGGTTCCCGAGGAGGGGCTGGGTCGAATAAAAGCTGCGTCCAAAACAGATAAACGCTCCATACGGGTTTTATCACCCAGGATGGAGCCACCAGATAAGGTGGATGAAGGATCGATAGCTAGAACAGCCACCCGATGACCCCTCTGAATTAGGTAGAGCCCCAAGGCTTCAATCAAAGTTGACTTGCCCACTCCTGGCACTCCAGAGATGCCCAAACGAAAAGACTTTCCTGTTTTAGGCAGCAGGGCATTAAGCACTTCATCAGCACGCTTGCGGTGATCTAAACGCGTTGATTCAAGCAAGGTAATGATCTTTGCCAAAGCACGTCGCTGCGAAGGCGATGGCGCTCCGGTAAGATCATTTACCAAAGCCTGATCAGCAGTGTTGAGCATGCTTGGCGACCTAAATTAGACTGACGTTGCGGATTTACGAATCTGTTCAAGCACATCCTTTGCAGATGCCGGAATTGGGGTGCCAGGACCATAAATCCCCTTCACCCCAGATTCATATAAGAACTCATAATCTTGTCTTGGAATAACGCCACCCACGAAAACAATAATGTCATCAGCGCCTTGCTTCTTGAGCTCGGCAATAATCGCTGGCACCAGAGTCTTATGACCCGCAGCTAGAGTAGAAATACCCAAGGCATGAACGTCATTTTCAATAGCCTGGCGTGCGCACTCCTCGGGAGTTTGGAACAGCGGGCCAATATCTACGTCAAAACCAAGATCAGCATAAGCAGTCGCGACCACTTTAGCCCCGCGATCATGGCCATCTTGACCTAACTTGGCAATCATCACGCGTGGACGACGACCAAAATCTTTGGCAAAGTCAGAAATTTCTACTTTGAGCTTTTCCCAACCTTCGGCTGAGTCATAGGCAGTTGCATACACACCGGTCACCTTTTGAGTATCGGCGCGATGGCGCCCGTAAACCTTCTCTAACGCATCAGAAATCTCACCAACAGTGGCGCGTAAACGTACGGCATTTACAGCCAATTCAAGCAGATTGCCAGTGTTATCTTCTGCAGCTTTTGTTAACGCATCCAATGCGGCTTCAACTTTTTTGCTATCGCGCTTCGCTTTGATAACTTTTAAGCGTGCAATCTGACTATCGCGCACCTGATCGTTATCGATCATACGAACATCAACCAATTCTTCTGTGCCGAGCTTGTATTTATTAACCCCAACAATCACATCAGATCCAGAATCAATTTTCGCCTGTTTCTCAGCGGCAGCAGCTTCAATTTTGAGCTTAGCCCAGCCACTCTCAACAGCCTTAGTCATGCCACCCATACCGTCGACTTCTTGAATAATTTCCCAAGCTTTGTCTGCCATCTCTTGAGTGAGATTCTCCATCATGTATGAACCGGCCCATGGGTCGATCACACTAGTGATGTGCATCTCCTCTTGCAAAATCAATTGGGTATTACGGGCGATGCGACTTGAAAACTCGGAAGGCAAGGCAATTGCCTCATCGAAAGAGTTGGTATGCAGCGATTGAGTACCCCCAAACACTGCAGCCATTGCCTCCACAGTCGTTCTAACAACGTTGTTATAGGGATCCTGCTCTGTCAAAGACCAACCTGAAGTTTGACAGTGCGTACGCAACATCAAAGACTTCGGATTTTTTGGCTCGAAGGATTTCATAATACGCCACCATAAGAGGCGCGCCGCGCGTAACTTGGCAACCTCCAAATAGAAATTCATGCCGATAGCAAAGAAGAATGAGAGGCGACCAGCAAAACCATCCACATCCAAACCCTTGGCCAGAGCCGTCTTTACATACTCATTACCGTCAGCAAGCGTAAAAGCCAACTCCAAAACTTGATTGGCGCCAGCCTCTTGAATGTGATAACCTGAAATAGATATCGAGTTGAACTTCGGCATATGTTTGGCGGTGTATTCGATAATGTCACCAATGATGCGCATTGAGGGTTCTGGCGGATAGATATAAGTATTACGCACCATGAACTCCTTCAGAATGTCATTCTGAATCGTTCCTGACAATTGCTCTTGCTTGACGCCCTGCTCTTCACCAGCAACAATGTAACCAGCCAAAACTGGCAATACGGCTCCGTTCATCGTCATGGATACGGACACCTTATCTAACGGGATATTGTCAAATAAGATTTTCATATCTTCCACGGAATCAATGGCCACACCCGCCTTACCAACATCACCCGTAACGCGCGGATGATCCGAGTCGTAACCGCGATGTGTTGCCAAATCAAATGCAACTGATACGCCTTGACCACCCGCATCAAGAGCCTTGCGATAAAAAGCATTTGATTCTTCAGCTGTTGAGAAGCCGGCATATTGCCGAATTGTCCAAGGGCGCACCGAGTACATCGTTGCCTGAGGTCCTCGAACAAATGGTTCAAAGCCAGGTAATGAATTTGCATACTGCAAATCTTCCACATCTGCAGCCGTGTAAAGCGCCTTCAAATGAATGCCATCTGGAGTTTTCCAACCTAGTTGATCAACATCTCCGTTTGGGGCGGATTTCTGGGCAGCCTTTTTCCAAACATCCAAATTGCTGCTTGGCACATTGGGCCAAATATTAGCTGCAGACTTTTTTTCACCCATACTCATAAAGCACTCCTGGTTGGCTTTATTGCATTGTTACAAAATAGATTTGCCATTTTGCTTGACTTTTTTATATTTGTCTAGATACTGCATACATAATTATGAATACAAAACTAATAAATAGGCCTTTATACGAAGATGTAGCAGAACGCCTTCGGGCGCAGATATTTGCCCACGAACTAGCCCCGGGGAGCTGGTTAGATGAACAAAGCCTCGCACAGCAATTCGGAATTAGCAGAACACCGATGCGAGAAGCCATCAAAGTATTGGCGTCTGAGGGTCTTGTTACCACGAAAATGAACCGCGGAGCCTATGTCACCGAGGTTGATCGGCGCGATTTGGAGCAGATCTTCACCATCCTTTCCCTGCTTGAGGGACAAGCTGCCAATGAAACTGCTAGCAAAGCCACCGAGGACCAATTAACTCAACTAGACAATATTCACCACCGACTGGAAAAATCCGCAGCAGACCGTGATGTAGAGCAATTCTTTGAAGCGAATGTGAAATTTCATGAGCTAATACAAGAGATTGCCGGGAATAAATGGATGAATGGAGTCATTTCCGACTTAAGAAAGGTTCTTAAACTCCACCGTCGCGACTCCCTTAGTCGAGGTGGACGCCTACAGAACTCATTGCTAGAGCATCGTCAAATTCTCCAAGCAATCCTGAAACGTGATCCCGCAGCTGCTGAGGCGGCAATGCGAAAACATCTTGCGCATGGACTAGAGGCCGCCACATAGTTTGAACTTGGCCGCACGATTTACCTATACTTAGCCTCCGAATAAACGCTTTTTAAGCTAAGACATGACTAAAACTAAAGCCAGATTTGATGGCTCCCAGAGCTACGTAGCCACAGATGACTTAAAACTAGCGGTCAATGCGGCGATTGCGCTGCAACGCCCTCTTTTAATTAAGGGTGAACCTGGCACTGGAAAAACGATGTTGGCAGAAGAGGTTGCTACAGCACTAAGGATGCCTCTCCTGCAGTGGCACATCAAATCCACCACAAAAGCTCAACAAGGCTTATATGAATACGATGCTGTTAGTCGACTTCGCGATTCCCAACTGGGCGACGAAAAAGTCAATGATATTCGCAACTACATCGTTAAAGGCGTTCTCTGGCAAGCATTCGAAGCGGACAAACCCACCGTACTTCTAATTGATGAGATTGATAAGGCCGATATTGAATTTCCAAATGATCTTTTACGTGAAATTGATCGCATGGAATTTTATGTATATGAAACACGGGAGCTGATCAAAGCAAAACACCGCCCCCTTGTCATCATCACCTCTAACAATGAGAAAGAATTACCCGATGCATTTCTACGTCGTTGCTTTTTCCACTATATCTCATTTCCCAATGCCGAAACAATGCAAAGCATTGTTGATGTTCATCACCCCAATATCAAGCAAGATTTACTGGATGCCGCTCTCAAATCTTTTTATCAACTCAGATCCCTGCCAGGCCTAAAGAAAAAACCTTCCACTTCAGAATTGATCGATTGGTTAAAGTTACTTCTAGCTGAGAACATTCCTGCGGAAGCCCTCTACAGAGATGATAAAGAGATTGCGGTTCCACCGTTCCACGGAGCTTTACTAAAAAATGAGCAAGACATTCATTTGTTTGAGCGACTGGTGATGATGAATCGAAACCATCGCTAATAGGTAGTCACAGAACTGCATAGATGCTCATTCAATTCTTCCTCAAACTAAAGGAGGTCAAGATACCTGTTTCGGTGCGAGAGTTTCTCACTCTGCTTGAGGCTCTCAAGGCAGAGGTGATCAATCCCTCGATCGATGAGTTCTATCAATTGGCCAAAATGACTCTGGTAAAAGATGAGCGGTATTTTGATCGCTTTGATCAAACCTTTGGCACCTACTTCAACGGCATCGAACAAATCATTACTCTCCAGCCAGAGATACCGCTGGATTGGTTAGAAAAAAAACTTGAACGAGTATTAAGCGATGAAGAAAAGACCGCCCTCAAAAAATTAGGTGGTCCCGAAGCCCTTAAAAGGCGACTTGACGAGCTCATGAAAGAACAAAATGAATGGCACGGTGGAGGCTCTAAGTGGATCGGCGCTGGTGGCTCATCCCCTTTTGGTCATGGCGGTTACCACCCTGAAGGTATTCGCATTGGCGGTGAAAGCGCGGGAAATCGTACGGCCATTAAAGTATGGCAAGCCCGTGAATTCAAAGACTACGATGCCAATCTTGCCCTAGGAACTCGCAATATTAAATTAGCCCTTCGTCGATTGAGGCGATTTGCCAGAGAAGGATCTCATCTCGAGCTAGATTTAGATAGGACTATCCATTCGACTGCCGCCAATGCTGGCATGCTAGATATTCAGATGCGGCCAGAACGACACAACCAGGTGAAGGTTCTCTTGCTAATGGATGTTGGCGGCTCTATGGACGATCATATTCAAAGAGTCGCCGAGCTTTTCTCTGCCGCCAAAACTGAGTTCAAACATCTTGAGCATTACTATTTCCATAATTGCGTTTATGAGAATTTATGGCAAAGTAATCGTCGCCGTCGAGACCAAGTCACTGCTACTCAAGACATCATCAACAAATATGGGTCTGAATACAAACTAATTTTTGTAGGCGATGCCACCATGTCTCCATATGAAATTTTGAGTCCCAATGGCTCGGTTGAATACAACAATCAAGAGGCCGGGGCAACCTGGCTCAACCGCCTGATTGAGCACTTCCCTCATTTCGCTTGGCTTAATCCAGAGCTTGAATCCGTTTGGCAATATCGTCAATCTATCGACATCATACAAAGATTAATGAAGGGTCGCATGTATCCAGTGACCTTAAATGGCTTGGAAAGTGCCATGCGACAACTTTCAAAGTAAGATCGAACCTGTACTTTAACTTTTTATCTACTCCTAAAAAAATAATATGACCACAAACATTAGCAACCGACTAAAAATCCTTGGCATTGATCTGCCACCGCCAGGACCCCCCGCTGCGGCCTATGTCATGGCGACCACTACCGACAAGACTGTTTTTTTATCTGGACATATTGCCAAGCGCGATGGCAAGCCCTGGATTGGCAAGCTTGGTAAAGATATGGATACTGAGACCGGCAAGGCGGCGGCTCGCTCAATTGCAATTGACTTAATTTCTACGCTACAAAATCATCTTGGCTCGCTCGATAAAGTGAAGCGTATTGTCAAAGTCATGGGCTTGGTAAATTCGACTGCTGAGTACACAGAACAACATCTAGTCGTTAACGGATGCTCCGAGCTTCTATTCGAAATCTTTGGTGATGCAGGCAAGCATGCTCGCAGTGCGTTTGGTGTTGCGCAGATTCCATTGGGGGCCTGCGTTGAAATTGAACTGATTGCTGAGATTTACTAACCAACATTAGCTCAATGCGAGCCTTTCTCGCTGAACATCCTCAATCGTATCGACATCCAGTACATACGCTTGTAGATTGGTAGACATTAACCTAACTAGCTCTGGATGTTGATCCATGTAGGCACGACAGATCATCCCTGGCGTCATCAAAATATCTTTTACAGCCTTTGCTGAAAATAAAACCGGGTTACCCCTTTTGCCATCCACGACCGGAAGGATGATTTCTTGATACTCCGTTTTTTGCATGTATTCATCCAGCAATGAAGCAATCTCTAATATGCCAACACCAGGTTGATCCGAAAGCGCAACTAATAGGACATCATATTGACTCTTTAAAGATTCGAGACCCAATCGCACGGATGAAGCCTGCCCTTCCCTTGCCAATATATTACGAACATAGGAAATCTTCAAAGAAGAAGACTGCTGGATTGCATGAATCTCAGCCTCCACATGGTCCGCATGAAATCCTGTCAGCACTAATAGTTCAGCTGGATTAAATCTTCCCATGGTCGAACAAAAACGCCTTAGAAGGGACTGGCCGTCCTTTTTTAGTAATGCCTTTGGGTAGGAGTCCAAGCGAACACCTTCCCCAGCAGCAAGCAATAAGACCGCTAAACGCGGCGATCCCCGAAAAGGCGTTTGGGATGATATTGCTGATGAGCTCATTGGGGTGATAATAAATCCACTTACAAAAATAGAAACAAAGAATGAACAGCACCGATTTAAGCGTCCTCAAATTAGCGGTCCAATGGCTTAAAGCTGAACACCAAGTAGCTGTTGCTACGGTAGTCCAAACTTGGGGCTCAGCGCCTAGGCCAGCCGGCTCTTGGTTGGCGATTCGTCAAGATGGGCAGATTGCTGGATCTGTATCTGGCGGATGTGTTGAGGATGATCTCATTCGCCGCGTACAAACGGAAATTCTGACTCGCGATACCCCCGATATGGTCGTTTATGGCGTCAGCCAAGAAGAAGCCGCTCGTTTTGGCATTCCATGCGGCGGCACACTCAGGTTATTAATTGAGCCGAAGCCAGATCTGGCAACCTTAGAGAAACTCTTGGACTCAATCTCCTCCCATCAGATTACTCGTCGCATAGTAGATATTTCAACTGGTAAATCCACACTTGAAAATGGCAATCAAAACGACGCTTTCTCTTGCGATGATAAAACTATGCGAACTAGCTATGGGCCACGTTGGCGCATGGTCATCATTGGCGCCGGTCAACTATCACTCTACACAACTGACTTCGCTCTAGCCTCTGACTTCGAAGTGATCGTGATAGACCCCCGAGAGGAGTACGCCGAAGGCATTGCCAGGGATGATGTCAAATTCATTAAAGGCATGCCAGATGATGTATTACTCGAGCTGGGGATTGATGCTCGTACCGCTGTAATCGCCTTAACCCACGACCCCAAATTGGATGACATGGCGCTAATGGAGGCCTTAAAATCCCCTGCTTTTTATGTTGGCGCCTTAGGAAACAAGATCAATACTCAGAAAAGAAAAGAGCGCTTACTAGAATTTGATATCAGCAAAGAGCAAGTGGAAAAATTGCACGGGCCAGTAGGTCTTCGCATAGGCGCGCTCACCCCTCCCGAGATTGCTATATCCATCATGGCCGAAGTTATTGCCATTAAATATGGAATTACTCATCCCAGATAAAGGCCCGGCAGTGGGAACTTACTCCGGGTCTTTATCAATAACGAATTAAATAACTAGCTTGCTTTAAGCTTGCCATCTTTAAGGCGTGGTTCAACGTAGTGACCTTTGCGCGCGCGATTACCCGCAAAGGACTTCAAGGTCTTGACATCTAAAGTCAACTCGGTAGGCTTGCCCGCACGTCCAGCACCAGAATAGATTGCACCATCAGGGCCAACTGCAATTGCGGAAGCCAGCCTCTCTTTATCATCCAGACCCATCAAAATGACGCCTTTACCACCCGCCGGCAAACGCTTTAATTCATCCAATGGGAATACTAATAATTTGGAGCTTTCAGATAAGCAAGCAACTTGTTTCATGCCAGCCCTCACCTTAGCCGCACCCAGTGGTGCATCGCCCCCCGGAAATTTGGTGTCAATGCCCACGAATGATTTACCCGCCTTATTGCGAGTCGTCATATCGGCAACATTTGCCAAAAATCCATTACCAGATCTGGTGGAAATTAATACGAGATCGTCTGGCTGGCCAGCATAATAAGCCACCATCTGAGACCCGGCAGCCAAATTCACAAAACTGGTTAATGGCGAGCCATCACCTCGTGCACCAGGCAACTCACTGACAGGCACTGTGTAAACACGGCCGTCGCTACCAAAACCTTGCATCACATCTACAGTGCGGCATTCAAATGTGGAATACATTGCATCGCCAGCTTTGAAACTGAACTGCGATACATCATGCTCATGACCTTGACGAACGCGCACCCAACCTTTTTGCGAAACGATCACAGTCACCGGCTCATCAATCACCTTGGTTTCCGCAACAGCGCGCTTATCTTCCTGAATCAGGGTGCGACGAGCATCGCCGTAATCCTTCATATCGGATTCAATTTCCTTGATGATGCGCTTACGTAAAATTGCATCGCTTTGCAACAAAGCCTCCAGGTCATCACGCTCAACTTTTAATTCCTTGAGCTCTTGTTCGATCTTGATGCCTTCTAAGCGAGCCAATTGTCGCAAGCGAATATCCAAAATGTCTTCGGCTTGTCGGTCAGTCAACTTAAATGCATTAATCAGATCTGTTTTAGGTTCATCGCTATTGCGAATAATCTTGATTACCTTATCAATATTCAAAAGAACGGTTAAACGCCCTTCTAAAATATGCATGCGGTCTTTAACTTTTCCGAGACGATATTGGGTGCGACGAGTAACCGTTCCAACGCGGAACACAATCCACTCGGAAATAATTTCTTTTAAGCCCTTTTGGCGTGGACGACCATCATTACCAATCATCACCAAATTCATTGGCGCATTGGATTCGAGGGATGTGTGAGCCAATAATAGATTCACAAATTCATTGACGTCAACATTCTTACTTTTAGGCTCAAATACCAAACGAACTGCAGCATCTTTGCTGGATTCATCACGAACGCCATCCAATATATTCAAAATGGTGGACTTAAGATTGTTTTGATCTTGCGTAAGCGACTTCTTGCCAACCTTGACCTTAGGGTTGGTAATCTCTTCGATTTCTTGCAGAACGCGCTGCGATGATGTAGCTGGAGGTAACTCATTAACCACAATCTGCCACTGACCGCGAGCCAACTCCTCAACCGACCAACGCGCACGCACTTTCAGACTGCCGCGGCCACCCTCGTAAATCTGAGCAATCTCAGTTGCTGTAGAGATGATTTGACCACCGCCCGGAAAATCTGGCCCGGGAACAATCTCCAGCAACTCTGCGGTAGAAATCTTTGGCGACCTCATCATCGCAATCGCAGCTGCAGCAACCTCGCGCAGGTTATGAGAAGGAATCTCTGTGGCCATACCTACTGCAATGCCGGAAGCGCCATTGAGCAAGACAAAAGGTAGGCGAGCTGGCAATAATTTGGGCTCCTGGAATGAGCCGTCATAGTTTGCCGTGAAATCAACCGTACCCTCATCGATCTCGCTAAGCAGTAAATTGGCAATCTTAGTTAAGCGAGCTTCGGTGTAACGCATTGCCGCAGCACCGTCACCATCACGCGAACCAAAGTTACCTTGACCATCAATCAAGGGATATCTTAGGGAGAAACTTTGTGCCAAACGCACTAATGCATCGTAAGCAGACTGGTCACCATGTGGATGAAACTTACCCAATACATCGCCAACCACTCGAGCACTCTTAACGGGTTTGGCATCAGCGCGCAAACCCATTTCGCTCATGGAGAACAAAATACGACGCTGCACTGGCTTTTGTCCATCCGCTACATCCGGTAATGCGCGACCCTTAACGACGCTAATCGCATAATCTAAATAGGCACGCTCAGCATATACGGCGAGCGTTAAGCTATCTTTTCCGTCTTCATTTAAGTCAACATGTTTTGGATCATGCGGGTCTTTTGGTCCATCGTCTGAAGGTGCTGCTGGAGCTTGATTTACCTCAACAATATCAATCTCATCAACGCCAGAAAATAAATCTGCCTGCTCTAGATCGGATGCGCCAGGTGTTTTTTTAGCAGTCATTATATATCCGCCTCAACTTCATTACCGCGCTCTTCCAGCCAATCGCGGCGCGCCCCTGATTCCGATTTACCCATCAACATATCCATGGTTTTAATTGTTTCATCCTGAGTCCATGCGCCCAAAGTTACAGGCAATAAACGGCGTGTGTTGGGATTCAAGGTGGTATCCCACAATTGCTCAGCACTCATCTCGCCCAAACCTTTGAATCGGGAGATTTGCCAAGCCGTTTCCTTGACACCATCTTTACGAAGCTTATCTTCAATGGCGGTTAATTCACTCGCATCGAGAGCGTAAATCTTTTGCGCAGGCTTTTTACCGCGCGCAGGCGCATCCACTCTAAACAAAGGTGGGCGTGAAATATATACATGCCCTAAATCAATCAGCTTAGGGAAGTGTTTATAGAATAACGTTAACAGCAACACCTGAATATGTGCGCCATCAACGTCAGCATCCGAGAGGATGCAAATTTTGCCGTAACGGAGGCTCGATAAATCTGGCGCATCATTAGCACCATGCGGATCAACGCCAATAGCCACGGCAATATCATGAACCTCATTGTTGGCAAACAAACGATCTCGTTCCGCTTCCCAGGTATTAAGAACCTTGCCACGCAAGGGCAGAATGGCTTGATATTCTTTGTTGCGACCCATTTTTGCGGAGCCGCCGGCTGAATCACCCTCTACCAAGAAAATTTCATTCATACCAATATCTTGGCTCTCACAATCCGTCAACTTACCAGGCAAAACGGCAACGCCTGAAGATTTTCTTTTTTCTACTTTTTGACCGGCACGCGTTCTTGCTTGCGCCTGCTTAATCACCAGGTCCGCCAACTTGCGACCGTAATCAACGTGTTCGTTTAACCAAAGCTCTAAAGCTGATTTTGCATACCCCGAAACCAATCGAACTGCGTCACGCGAATTCAAACGCTCTTTGATTTGGCCTTGAAACTGTGGATCCAAAACTTTGGCGGACAAAATAAATGAGGCACGCGCAAATACGTCCTCGGGCATCAACTTCACACCTTTTGGTTGTAATGCGTGCATTTCAATAAAACCTTTAACCGCATTAAATAGACCTTCACGCAAACCACTTTCGTGAGTACCGCCTGCTGGCGTAGGAATTAAATTCACATAACTCTCGCGCACGGGAGTGCCGTCTTCAGTCCAAGCTACCACCCAAGCCGCGCCCTCACCTTCCGCAAAAGAATCTTCCTCGCCAGTACCGGCGGCATATTGCTCACCTTCAAATGGCGGAATCACTTCAGGGCCATGACCAGATTGAGCAATGGCTTCATTCAAGTAGCCACGCAATCCTTGAGCATATTGCCAAGTTTGGCTTTCACCCGACTTTTCCTGAATTAATGTGACCTTAACCCCCGGCAGCAAGACCGCTTTAGATCTCAACAAGCGGATTAATTCAGGCATGGGGATGGCCGGGCTATCAAAATACTTGCCATCAGGCCAAGCGCGTACACGCGTTCCATGAGACTTATCATCTTTACCTGCAGGCTTAGATTTAAGCCTCTCAATCACCCTGCCGTCAGCAAAAGTCAGTGTCGAGACTTGACCTTCACGCCATACAGTTACTTCCAAGCGCTTGGATAAAGCATTAGTGACTGAAACACCAACGCCATGCAAACCTCCAGAGAAGGCATAAGCACCGCCAGTGCCTTTTTCAAACTTACCACCAGCGTGGAGTTGGGTAAATACAATCTCGACAACCGGCAATTTTTCAGTTGGATGCATTCCCACGGGAATACCGCGCCCATCATCCTCAATACTGACGCTACTATCGGTATGAAGGGTGACGGTAATGTGTTTACCAAACCCACCTAATGCCTCATCAGAGGCGTTATCCAAGACCTCTTGGATGATATGGAGAGGATTATCAGTCCGGGTGTACATTCCAGGTCGTTGACGGACTGGTTCCAGCCCTTTTAGAACTTGGATTGACGATTCGCTGTATTCGGAGGTTTTACGGGTAGCCATGCGCGCAAATTGTAGTCATGTCTGAGGCAAAGACGGAACTTTTCCAGAATTACCCCATCATCCATGCCAAAATTAGGGCATGGGAGCCTTAAGTCATATACGCGTTTTAGATCTAAGCCGGGTGCTAGCTGGGCCTTGGTGTACGCAAAACCTTGCGGACCTTGGTGCGGATGTCGTCAAAGTTGAGCGGCCGGAGGTCGGGGATGACACTCGGCACTGGGGACCTCCTTTTGCTAGGGATGCACAAGACAAAGATACCGAGGAAACAGCCTATTTCATCGCCATAAACCGCAATAAACAGTCCATTACAGTCGATATTAGCCGGCCCGAGGGTCAAGAAATCATCCGAAAACTGGCCTCCGAGTCTGATGTGGTGATTGAAAATTACAAAGTTGGCCAGCTCAAAAAGTACGGTTTGGACTATGACAGCCTCAAAATACTAAGGCCTGACCTCATTTACTGCTCTATTACTGGTTTTGGGCAAACAGGTCCTTATGCCCATCGTCCTGGCTACGACTTCATTGTTCAGGGTATGGGTGGCTTTATGAGCGTTACCGGTGAATCAGATGAGCTCTCGGGCACCAGCCCCCAAAAGGCTGGTGTTGCCATAGCCGATATCTTTACGGGCATGTATGCTACTACTGCCATTTTGGCTGCTGTGGTGCATCGAGATCGTACAGGCGAGGGTCAATATATCGATATGGCTCTCCTAGACACGCAAATTGCGGTCATGGCTAATGTTTCAAGCGCCTACCTCTGCTCTGACGAAGTTCCACGACGCTGGGGAAACGCATCTCCAACCATCGTCCCCTATCAAACACTCCCAACATCTGACGGCTGGATAATTGTGGCTGCCGGAAACAATGGTCAATTCAGACATTTTGTAAGCGCTGGTGGAGAGGCGCATTTAGCCGATAACTCGCTCTACTGCGAAAACCCCCTAAGAGTGCAACATCGCAAGCAGCTAGTCCCCCTTCTGGAGGAAATGACTCGCAAGAAAACCAAAGCGGAATGGATATCCTTGCTCGAAGAAGCTGGTGTTCCCTGCGGCCCCATTAACAACTTCAAAGAAGTATTTGAAAACGAACAGGTCATCTCTCGCAAAATAAAGCTAGAAGTACCCCACCCAAGCACTGGAAGCATGAAACTGGTTGCCAGCCCAATACGACTCTCTAAAACGCCAGTGGAGGTACGCATGCCCCCACCTACACTCGGTCAACATACTGACAACATCTTGCGTGATCGTCTAAATTTGAATTCAGTTGCAATAGATGAACTCCGCCAAAAAAGGATTATCTAAATTAAATGGCTAGCAAGCAACCGACTGGATCACTCTCTTTAAAGCAGGTTCTGATTTTTGGCGGACTGATGGTGACACTTTCCATGGGCATCCGACATGGCTTTGGATTGTTTAACCTGCCAATTACCACCGCCAACGGTTGGGGACGAGAAACTTTCGCCTTAACGATTGCATTGCAAAATCTCATTTGGGGCGCATTCCAACCGATCACAGGAGCCCTCGCAGATCGTTTCGGAGCATTCAAAATCATGCTGGCTGGTGCGGTACTGTACGCCCTAGGTTTGGCTGGCATGGCTCTTTCTACCGATGCGCTGAACTTTACATTTACCGGTGGCCTCCTCATTGGATTAGCGCAAACCGCGACGACCTACAGTGTTGTGTATGGCATTTTGGGTCGCAACATCCCCGCAGATAAGCGCGTATGGTCAATGGGCATTGCAGCCGCCGCTGGAAGTTTTGGTCAATTTCTAATGATCCCGGCAGAGCAGGGTTTGCTAAGTAGCTTTGGTCACCAAGATGCCCTCTTGATTCTTGCGCTGATGGCGAGCCTCATGATTCCAGCCGCTTTTATGTTGCGTGAAAAGAATTTTTTGCACACGCACAATGCTGGCGGTCAAACGATTAAAGAAGCTCTGAAAGAAGCCATTAAAAATCCAAGCTTTAGGCTGCTGACATTGGGGTATTTTGTGTGTGGCTTTCAGGTGGTGTTCATTGCCGTACATTTAGCACCCTATCTTAAAGACCTGTCTAAGATTTATCCCGATGTTGGAGTGCCCGCAGTTGCAACTACGGCGTTAGCCCTCATAGGACTCTTTAATATTTTTGGCACCTTTGTGGCAGGCAACTTGGGCCAACGCCTGCCAAAACGCTATTTGCTATCAGGCATCTACCTTGGTCGCTCCATTGCCATCATTGGATTTTTGCTACTCCCACTGAGCCCAATGACAACCTACATCTTTGCTGCGATTATGGGCTTTCTTTGGCTATCTACCATCCCCCTTACGAATGGGATTGTTGCCCAGATATTTGGCGTGAAATACCTCACTATGCTCTCTGGTTTGGTATTCTTCTCCCATCAGCTGGGCAGTTTTTGTGGCGCCTATTTTGGCGGGTATCTTTTTGACAAGACTGGTTCTTATATGATTGTTTGGGCGATTTCGATAGTGCTTGGCGTTCTTGCTTTCCTTGTCAATCTTCCCGTCAAAGAGCGCGCGATTCATCGTGTAGCCTCAGCCTAAAAGCGCAACACTAATGCGATTAGGTTTTTTCTTGGCAGGCTTCCTCACATTGGCAGTAATTTTTGCCAGCTACCTTGCACCCACTATGATGTTTGCTTTAACAAGTCAAGTTTGGGCACTATGCGGTTGGAAATAATCCTTTACCTTACTTTTAAAAAATTTAGTAGCAATTAATAAAATATTTTTATCTCGCCGTAGCACAATGGATAGTGCACATGCCTCCTAAGCGTGGGATACAGGTTCGATTCCTGTCGGCGGGACCAAAACTTATCCACAGCTTTTGTGGATAAATCGCGGAAAGTTTTCGTAAGTCACCGATTTGTATGGACTGACCTGTCTTGCTTAAATATTGAGCACTACTGACAGGGTGATGAATAATGGTTTACATTGTTCATAAGCCAATTCTTGATATTACTAAAGAATATAAAACGGAGACTGCAATGAATAAAGATTCTTGTGTTAGCGCTTGTCTAACTTGTTTGTTTGCTTTAGTAATTTCTTTTTTTGGAACCCCCTCGCAAAGTACTTTTGCACAAAATACTTTCCCCAACAAACCAATACGTCTTGTGGTACCTTTTCCTCCAGGCGGTGCAACTGATAATATTGCCAGACCAGTGCAAAACGAACTACTTGCTGCCGACAAGTGGAATATCATAATTGACAACAAGCCAGGTGCTGGCGGCAATATTGGAGCCGAGGTTGTCGCCAAAGCCGCACCCGATGGATACACATGGCTTATGGCATCTGTTGGGACACATGGTATTAATCTTCCCTTATATACTCAAGGTGGCGGCAAACTTCCATTTGATCCAATCAAAGATTTCACGCCAATCACCTTGGTAGCCGAGCTACCCAATGTGATTGTTTTAAACCCAGAATTTGCTGTCAAGAACAATATCAACAGCGTCAATGACTTAATTCGCTATGCCAAGACTAATCCTGGCAAGATCAATATGGCTTCGAGCGGCAACGGAACCTCAACCCACATGGCAGGTGAGCTATTTAAGTCTATGACCAAAATCTACATGACCCATTTACCCTATAAAGGTAGCCCCCCCAGCGGTAACAGATTTAATGGCTGGCAATGTGGATGTGATGTTTGATAACCTACCCTCTTGTATTAATTACATCCGCGCAGGTCGCTTAAAGGCATTAGCCGTAACTAGCTTAAAACGTTCGCCCGCACTTCCTGATTTGCCCACTGTTGCAGAGGCAGCCAATTTGCCTGGGTATGAAGCAACGGCATGGTTTGGTATTGTTGGTCCAGCCGGCATGTCGCCTGAAATAATTGCTAAAGAAAATGCCGTGCTAGTAAAAGCCATTAATTCACCAACGGTGCGTGAAAGATACGCGGCAATGGGGGCTGAACCAGTTGGCAATACACCAACACAATTCTCGGCTTACATTAAAAATGAGATCACAAAGTGGTCCAAGGTTGTGAAAGACTCTGGCGCACAAGTCGATTAGATCTCTAAAGCAACTCTCGGGGTTATTTCCCCAACTGAGACAGAAGCTTTGATGGGGAAATCACCTCTTGGTCGAGGACCAACTCTATCAAGGCGCCATGATTGCTTTCTAGAGATTTGGCAAAGGCTGGGGCGAATTCATCAGTCTTGCTCACCCGATAAGCCGGGATGCCGAAGCTATCCGCGAACTTAATGAAATCAGGGTTGGTTAAACCAGTCCCCATTACACGTTTACTAAACTCTCGTTCCTGATGCATGCGGATGGTCCCCAGCATGCCGTTATTTACTAGCAGAATGATTGGAAATGCTTCATATCGAACCGCGGTTGCCAGCTCTTGACAATTCATCATGAAATCACCATCACCACAAACCGCAATCACCACTCGTTTTGGGTCAACAATCTTCGCTGCAATGGCCGCTGGCAAACCATAACCCATTGAACCGTTTGCCGGAGCCAATTGACTCTTGAATCCACCGTAGGGATAAAAGCGATGTACCCAAGTAGCAAAGTTACCAGCGCCATTAGTCAAAATGGCATTGCGCGGAATGCTATTTGGCAAAGAAGCCATGATGTACGCCAACTGCAGATCACCCTTCACAGTGATGGGCGCCGAAAATGCCAAATACTCAGAGTGAGCCACTTCCATTTGGTGGCGATCATATTGCTTGCCCATCTGAACATCACCCAATGCGCTGCAAAAATTTTCAGGGCTACAGTTCATTGCAAACTCAGGGCGATACACACGACCAAGCTCATCTGGGCTTGATAAGACATGAATTAATTTTGTTTGAGCTTGTGGTACAGACAAAATGCTGTAGCCTGCCGTGGTCATTTCCCCTAAGCGCTCACCGATCACCAATAAGGCATCCGATCCTTGGATACGCTTTACAAGAGCAGGATTCGCTCCGATGCCCAAATCACCCGCATAACAAGAATCCTGGTTATTAATTAAATCCTGGAAGCGAAAACTAGTGGCCACAGGAACACCTTCGCGCTTAGCCCAAGCGCCGAGGGCATCGCAAGCGGTTGTATTCCAGTTACCTCCGCCAGCCAAAATAATAGGGTTCTTGGCGTTCGCAAAAGTATTCATCGCATCATTGAAGATGCCACGATCTAAGCCAGGCTGAACAATATGCGCCTGAGCGGTTGGCTTTTCCTGCGCACGCTCATAAAGAATGTCTTCTGGCAAGACTAAGACTACCGGTCCTTTGCGACCTGACTGCGCTATATGAAACGCATGGGACACAAACTCATCAATGCGATCAACGCGATCGATGCTGCCAACCCACTTTGTACATTCCGAATATAAGCGGCGGTAATCCATTTCTTGGAACGCTTCACGTTCGACCATATCAGTGCCAACCTGACCAATAAACAAGACCAGTGGCGTTGAGTCTTGGTAAGCGGTGTGAATGCCAACCATGGCATTAGATGCCCCGGGCCCGCGAGTCACCATTAGCACCCCAGGCTTACCGGTCAACTTAGCATAAGCTTCAGACATATAGGCTGCGCCACCTTCTTGACGGCAAGTAATAAAACGAAAATCTTTAGAGTGATCCACCAGACCATCGAGTAAAGGCAAAAAACTCTCTCCAGGCACTCCAAAGGCAAGATCCACCCCCTGCCTTACTAAGGCATTAGCCAGAATTTGACCCCCATGGGGTAATTTATTCTTTGACTCCATCGTTTTCTCTTACACTTTCCTTTATGAATAAGCTAAACACCAGCACCCTAGCCGCGCTAGAGGAGATGCTTCAGAACACTGCCAGATCCGCACCTCCTGAGTACATGCCAATTTACTTTGCAGGTGGCAGTAATAGCAATCAAATTATTGGCCATCTTAATCCTGAATTTATTCCATACCTACAAGAATCATTAACTAATGAGGCGATCTCTCACATTAAGCTTGGACACGAAGCCCTTCATATTGGCATAGCTCGCCCCGCCGATATTTCGAAGGGCTTGACCGCCTTGGCTGAACGAATGCGCTTAGGTGGCTTTATACCTGGCTGGCGCAATGAAGAGTTCGCCTGGGTCGATAACAATGGTCACGAGTATTTCCGATTAGAGCGGGCCGCTTTTAGAATCTTTGGTTTTAAAAGTATGGCAACCCATATCAATGGCTACACCAAAGCCGGCAATATTTGGCTTGGGCGCCGCAGCGAAAATAAGGCTACCGATCCGGGTCGACTGGATAACCTGGCATCAGGCGGGATTGCTGCCGATGAAACCCCCTGGGTAAACGCACGACGTGAACTCTGGGAAGAAGCTGGGGTCCCTCCGCAAATTGCTGCGCAAATCGAGCCTGTGGGACGTATTCATATGCGTCGCCCCATCCCCAACCACGGCTTTCATGATGAACAGTTGTACATATATGATCTTGAGCTCGCAGAAAACTTTGTCCCCACCAACCATGATGGCGAAGTTAGTGGTTTCATTGAAATTTCCCTCACCGAAGCTGCCGCCCGGATTTTGGCCGATGAGTTCACTAGCGATGCCGCCTTTGTAACAGCAGATTTCATCTTACGAAATCATTAATAGCCTATTTAAGCCCTCAGAAGGCTCTTGATGTCGATCATGCGTAAATCCAGCAGTTTCGTGGTTAAATCGCAGATAAGGATGAAACAGGGGTGCCCTTTAAGCAATTTATTGCCAGAGGCGCTGAGAAAGACCCTAGAACCCGATCCAGATAATGCTGGCGTGGGGAGTTTTACATCAGACCGACACCCGGTTTCGTCCATCTAAAAACGCTAGGAGATGGACATGAGTATAGGTAAGCCTGCAACCAAAAACACCAAACAAGAAATCCCAAGCTTAAAAAGCTTAGAGCGAGACTTCGGTCAAAAATTTGCTTACCCAGCCTCAACTAAAACTTATCTCGAGGGTTCGCGTCCAGATATTAAAGCCCCATTTCGCATGATTGAGCAATTGGCCACTCGCGTTGGCGAAGAAATAGTGCCCAACCCACCTGTTCCTGTTTACGACACATCTGGTCCATATAGTGATCCAGAAATCGTCATCAATCTAGAAAAAGGTTTGCCGAAGTTGCGTGATGCATGGATTAAAGAGCGCAATGACACCGAGCAATTATCGGGCCCAACATCTGAATACGGTGTTGCACGCTCCAAGGATGCGGAAACCATAAGCTTACGATTTGCCCATATTGCCGCTCCACGCGTAGCAAGAGTCGGCAGTAACGTCAGCCAAATGCACTACGCACGCAAGGGTATCGTTACCCCCGAAATGGAATACGTTGCGCTACGCGAATCCATGGGTATTGATCAACTTCGCAAAAACCCAGAATACAAACAACTACTCAAGCAACATCCAGGTAAGAGTTATGGCGCAAATCTACCCGAAACTGTTACCGGAGAATTTGTTCGTCAAGAAATCGCCGCTGGTCGCGCCATCATTCCTGCGAATATCAATCATCCTGAATTAGAGCCAATGATTATTGGCCGAAACTTCCGCGTGAAGATTAACGGCAATCTCGGTAATTCAGCCGTTACCTCCTCTATCAATGAGGAAGTTGAAAAAATGGTTTGGTCAATTCGTTGGGGTGCGGATACCATCATGGATCTCTCTACCGGCAAGCATATTCATGAAACCCGAGAATGGATTATTCGCAACTCTCCAGTGCCTATTGGTACAGTTCCTATTTATCAGGCGCTCGATAAGACTGGGGGCATCGCCGAAGATCTCACCTGGGAAATGTTCCGTGACACATTAGTTGAGCAGGCTGAGCAAGGTGTTGATTATTTCACCATTCATGCTGGCGTGTTGCTGCGCTACGTGCCCTTAACTGCTGACCGCATTACTGGCATCGTTTCACGCGGCGGATCGATCATGGCTAAGTGGTGTTTAGCCCACCACAAAGAAAACTTCCTCTATACGAAGTTTGATGAAATTTGCGAAATCATGAAAGCCTATGACGTGTCATTTAGTTTGGGCGATGGTCTGCGTCCAGGCTGTATTGCCGACTCAAATGATGCTGCGCAATTTGGCGAACTCCATACTCTTGGTGAGCTCACGGCCAAAGCATGGAAGCACGATGTACAAGTCATGATTGAAGGTCCCGGTCACGTCCCAATGCAACGCATTGAAGAAAATATGACTGAGGAATTAAAACACTGCTTAGAAGCCCCGTTCTACACACTTGGGCCATTAATTACCGACATTGCGCCTGGCTACGACCACATTACTAGTGGTATCGGTGCTGCACAAATTGGTTGGTATGGTACCGCCATGCTGTGCTACGTTACACCTAAAGAGCATTTAGGTCTGCCAGACAAAGAAGATGTGCGCGAAGGCATCATCACCTACAAGATTGCCGCTCACGGCGCCGATCTTGCCAAAGGTTTGCCAGGCGCACAAGTTCGTGACAATGCTCTATCCAAAGCTCGTTTTGAATTCCGCTGGGAAGATCAATTTAATTTGGGGCTGGACCCAGAACGGGCTCGCGAATATCACGATGCCACGCTACCAGCTGAAGGCGCCAAAATCGCTCACTTCTGCTCGATGTGTGGTCCTAAATTCTGCTCCATGAAAATCACACAAGAAGTACGTGACTATGCAGCGACATTGGATGCCAACGGTAATCCAAAAATTGCTGCAAAAGTGATACCGATTGCCACTGAAGCAGTGCAGCAAGCTGAGAAGGGTATGCAAGAAATGTCCGCAGAATTCCGTAAACGCGGTAGCGAGATCTATCAGTAAGTTCTCAATGAGCAAACTTGCCAATAGCAAATATGCAATAGTGGGTGCCGGCCTCATGGGTCGGATGCTTGCTGTTGCGCTTGCTAAGCGCGGCGCTCAGGTGAATTTATTTGAGAAAGGTGGTTCAGATGCCAACCTCTCTCCCGCCAGAATCGCAGCAGCAATGCTTGCTCCCCTTGCTGAATCTGCTATCACTGAAGATAACGTCGTATGCATGGGCATTTATAGTCTGCCGCGCTGGAAAGACATCATCTCCAACCTTTCAACGCCCGTGTATTTTCAACAAAATGGCACACTGATTCTGTGGCATATCCAAGACGCTAGTGATGCAGAACGCTTTGCTGGGCACTTAGAAAAAAATAGCCGCAATAACAACCAACTATCTACACCCCAAAAACTGGATAGTCAGTCATTGCGAGATCTTGAGCCTGGGGTGGCCGATCGTTTTACACAAGGTATATATCTACCGAATGAAGGGCAACTGGACAATCGTCAATTGCTTGAAGCTTTGTTGATAGAGCTTGATCTCCTAAAAGTCAATTGCCGCTGGAATACGGCGATCGAACCAGAAAAATTGCGCGCCAACGATCACTATGACTGGGTCATTGACTGTCGTGGACTGGGGGCTAAACAAGCATGGCGAGCGGATGATGCAAATCAAAATCCTTTGCGGGGCGTGCGCGGTGAGGTAGTGCGCCTCTATGCGCCTGAAGTGAAATTGCAGCGCCCCACTCGTTTAATCCATCCGCGCTATCCGATTTATATCGCACCCAAAGAAAACGATATTTACGTTGTGGGCGCCACTGAAATTGAATCCGAAGATCTATCAGAAGTTAGCGTGCGTTCCGCCATGGAATTGCTCAGCGCAATCTATACGGTGCACAGTGGTTTTGCGGAAGCGCGTATTTTAGAAATGGCTACGCAATGTAGACCGACGCTAAAAGACAATCTTCCTGAAATCAAGTACTGCAAACATAAGGGTGAAGCCGGGCTTATGTTAATTAATGGCCTCTACCGCCATGGCTTCATGATTTCTCCGGCGGTAATGGACTGCGCCCTAGAACTTCTAGAAGAAGGTGATAGCAAAACGGCCTTAGATCTAGGTCTGCGCATCAACAAAGAGCTTCCCACTCAAGAGGCAAGTTTATGCGTGTAGTTGTTAATCAGATTGTGTGTCAACTGTCCGTTGGCAGTAAAGTCAGCGATGCTATTGCACTCGTCAATGCGCAGCCCCCTTATGCGGTTGCCGTAAACATGAACTTTGTACCCAAAACAAAATATGCTGAACATCCCCTACAAGAAAACGATCAGATTGAGATCATTGCACCCGTAACTGGCGGTTAAATACCAAAATGACTGCGCCATTACCAAAACACCTTACCAATACAGATACCTTAGTCCTGTATGGCGAGAACTTTGCCAGCCGCTTATTGCTTGGGACTTCACGCTACCCCTCTCCGCAAATTTTAGAAAACGCTGTAGCCGAATCAAATCCCGCGATGATTACAGTAAGTCTGCGTCGTCAAGGCAGCTCTACGGCGGAAGCTCACAGCGGATTCTGGGATCTTCTAAAAAAAATGGCTGTATCTGTATTGCCAAATACGGCTGGTTGTCATAGTCCTCAAGAAGTTATTACGACCGCCCAAATGGCACGTGAAGTTTTTGAAACCAACTGGATTAAATTAGAGCTTATTGGTGATGACTACACTTTGCAACCGGATACACTCAGATTGGTTCAAACTGCTGAAACCTTGATTAAAGATGGGTTCAAGGTGCTGCCTTACTGCACCGAGGATCTCATCCTTTGCCAGCGTTTGGTTGATGTGGGTTGCCAAGCAGTGATGCCTTGGGCTGCCCCTATTGGAACCGGGCAAGGGCCACTAAATCCTTATGCCATGAAACTGCTCCGCGAAAGATTGAAGGTGCCTCTGCTAGTTGATGCCGGTCTAGGTTTGCCCTCCCATGCATGCGCCGTGATGGAATGGGGGTTTGATGGTGTCTTGCTGAATACCGCGGTTGCGCTAGCTGAAGATCCCGTCGCAATGGGTAAGGCCTTCAGCATGGCAGTGGAAGCTGGTCGTTCCGCGTTCCTGTCGGGAGCTATGCAGGCACAACATTCTGCGCAAGCGAGCACTCCTCTAGTCGGTACCCCCTTTTGGCATCAAAACTGATTAACATAAAAACATGAGCCTCATTCGTGACCTAGCCGATCAGATTGTTGTAGCCCATCGTACTGCAGACTTAGCCATTCCGATTCCAACGTTTAGCATGACCTCACCACCGCCAAGAATTGATAATGAACATGCAGGCGATCACTATGAACTCGCTGGCACACTTGCTGCGATTGAAATGGGTTTCATTGAAGCAGATGCAAACGTCCTTGGTAAAGCTTGGTCACGCATGGTTTACCAAGACGGGGGATTTAACCCTTTTAAGTGGCCTAGAAGACCAGAGCATTTTGATTTACTACCTTGGACTCGTAATATGAATCCCAAGGCATTTGCGGAGTGCCCTAAACGCTTAGGGCTCTACGGCGTCATGCCAGACGCAGACTGGGTGAAGCGCATGGTTGATGCTGAATTGCCCACAGTGCAACTGCGATTTAAGTCGGATGATAGATCAAAAATCAAAAAACAGATAGCTCAAGCCGTTAGCGCTGTTCAAGATAGCAAGACCTTACTTTTTATTAACGACTACTGGCGGGAAGCGATTGAAGCCGACGCCTATGGCGTTCATCTTGGGCAAGAAGATATGGAAACTGCCGACCTTGAGGCCATTCGCACTGCAGGCTTGCGTCTCGGCCTCAGCACACACGGATATGCGGAGATGGTCTATGCGGATCGTTTTTGCCCAAGCTATATCGCAATGGGCGCGGTCTTTCCAACCAATCTCAAGAAAATGCAAACAGCCCCGCAAGGTCTAGGGCGCCTCTACCAATATGCAAAACTGATGGGGCACTACCCCTTAGTTGCCATTGGTGGCATAGATGAGAGCAGTATTCACGCGGTTGCGCAAAGTGGAGTCGGATCAGTTGCAGTGGTGCGAGCCATTACCAATTCAAAAGACCCTAAGGCCGCAGTCAAACGCCTTCAAGAGCTGATGAAAACTTAAAACAAAACTAAAAAGAGCTAAAGCCACCTCTCCCTTCTTTTGCTAACGCGGTTGGGTAAAATTCAAACATATGCCAAAGTGGTCCCGGGCCTTGGCCAATACTAAGAAAGCGGCCCGCTTCAAGAGCCGCCTCTACATAGGAAATCGCCTTTGCGACAGCGTGACCAAGATCATGGCCATCCGCAAGATAAGTTGCAATAGCCGAGGCTAGTGAACAGCCTGTACCATGTGTGTTCTCTGTGGGAACGCGATAGTGCTTGAATTCTTTTGATTGCACCACTTCAAGACCACCCTCGATGGTTCGCCACATTAAGTAGTCAACCAACTGCGTGTGTTTTGGATCTAGGTGCCCCCCCTTAATCAATACCGCCTGTGGCCCCATATCCAATAATTCATGGGCTGCTTGCCTAAAATCTTCAGGTCCGGAAACCTTATAACCCAAGAGCAATGAAGCTTCATCCAAATTGGGAGTAATTAAACTCGCCACCGGAAATAAATGTTCGATCATGGCTTGAGCCGTATCGTCCCCACCCAAACTGACGCCTGATGTAGCCCTAAGCACTGGGTCTAAAATGATTTGCTCAACCCCATGTCGGCGCAAACATGAAGCGACTGTAGCAACAGTTTCCGGGCTAGCTAACATACCAATTTTGACCACATCAGCCCCAATATCATCCAGTACAGCGTCGATCTGGGCCTCAACCACATCAAGATCTACATCCTGTACACGCGTGACCCCTAAAGTATTCTGGGCAGTAATGGCGGTAATGACTGACATCCCAAATCCACCCAAGGCGCTGATGACTTTGAGATCGGCCTGAAGCCCCGCCCCGCCGCCGCTATCGGACCCGGCAATGGTCAACACTTTGGGGATCTTCACAGAAGTGGGAAGAGCTGCTTTCATCTTGCTATAATATCGTCTTATTCCTCGATAGCTCAGTCGGTAGAGCGCCGGACTGTTAATCCGTAGGTCCCTGGTTCGAGCCCAGGTCGAGGAGCCAAATAAGTAAAGCCCCTAGAGCAATCTAGGGGCTTTTTCTTTTACAACCCTAGGATTGTTGCATTAACAATCGGGCACAATCTCATAGTACCGAAAGATTAATGGACCAGGTATAAATGGCTCAACCAGACCAGCCAATCCTGTATCAATCCTCCAAGCAAGATAAGCCTCTTGATGCTCTTTGGAATCCCAAAACTGGGTCAGCAAGAGGCTGGTTCGATCCTCCTTCAAAAAAACTTTGATGCTTTGACATCCCGCATAATTGCGAGTATCAACAAGAGCTCTTTTCAGCAGAGCAATCATTTCACTAGACTGATTTGGGAAAAGAGGGATTTCAAGGGTTACCATCAGCGCCATCTTTAGATCCTATCTTATTTTTCGTTAATCTATTTGTTCTAATTACCTCGAAACTAAGCGGTCATTTGCCCATACTTTATTGCATCAGCTTTGAATGAAATACCCGCCTTTAGCAGGCTCATATATATTTACTTACCCATGTTAGATTAAAAAACGAATGAACAATGGATTAGATGATGGATTATGAAGATAAATGGGTTGCAAGCTCCAAAGGCAAGATATTTTCCAGAGTTTGGAGCAATCCAATGGTCAGCCAGGCCCCCCTTGTGCTCCTCCATGACTCTTTAGGCTCGGTAGACTTGTGGCGCAATTTTCCCGAGCTATTAAGTAAAGCAACTCAAAGAACTGTAATTGCTTATGACAGACCAGGATTTGCTAAATCCGACGAACTCCACGAACCCTTATCCACTCAATTTATAGAAAATGAAGCGGTCCAAGCCTTTGCCGATGTCCGCAGTCAACTTGGTTTTCAGAAATTCATTGCTCTTGGGCATAGTGTTGGCGGCGCAATGGCCATTCATTGTGCGGCATGTTATCCAGATGATTGTGAAGCAGTCATAACTCTAGCAGCACAATCATTCGTGGAAGACAAAACCCTAGAAGGCGTGAAGGTTGCCCAACAATTCTTTAAAGACCCGAATCAAGTTGATCGATTGAAAAAATATCATGGGGATAAATCCAAGTGGGTATTAGACGCATGGATAAATACTTGGCTTGCTAAAGAGTTTTCTGATTGGTCCCTTACATCGGTACTTCCAAAAGTAAAGGCAAAATTACTAGCGATTCACGGGGTGGACGATGAATATGGCACTGCAGAACACCCACAGCACATTGTGAATTCCACTGGGGGCGTGTCGCATTTAATGCTGATGGAAAACACTGCGCACTTTCCCCATAGAGAACATCCTCAGAAAGTGATTGCTGCCATCAAAGAATTTTTAGTTGACACTCAGTAAATCAATTGGCGAAAAAATTAATTACCCATTAACCAAGCGCTTTGGTTAACTCGGGTACTGCGGTAAACAAGTCGGCAACAAGTCCATAGTCGGCCACGCTAAAGATCGGCGCTTCGGGATCCTTGTTGATCGCAACGATCACTTTAGAGTCTTTCATACCAGCCAAGTGTTGGATGGCGCCAGAGATACCAACGGCAACATAGAGCTGTGGAGCAACAATCTTGCCGGTTTGCCCCACCTGATAATCATTTGGCACATAACCGGCATCTACCGCAGCCCGGGAGGCACCCAAGGCAGCGCCTAATTTGTCAGCCAATGGCACTACTAGCTCTTGGTATTTTTCACCAGAACCTAAGCCGCGACCACCAGAAACAATCGTCTTGGCGGCAGTGAGTTCCGGGCGATCTGATTGAGTCAGTTCGCGACCAACAAAGCTAGATGAAGCGGAGTTGCTGACGGCGGCATCGGCAGCTGGTTTCTCAATGGCAGCCGATCCACCAGTAGCGGCAACCGGATCAAAGCCAGTGGTGCGAACAGTGATGATCTTCACCGAATCGGAAGATTGCACGGTAGCAATGGCATTGCCAGCATAAATGGGGCGCTCAAAGGTATCCACACCAACTACCTTGGTGACATCCGATAGCTGAGCTACATCAAGCTTAGCGGCAACCCTAGGAAGCACGTTTTTTCCATTGGCGGTTGCTGGCGCCAAGATATGGCTGTAGTTACTTGCTAGGGCAAGGATCTGGGCAGCCAAAGGTTCGGCCAACTGATCTGCCAAGCTTGGGGCGTCGATCTGGATTACTTTACGAACACCAGTCATTTGAGAGGCTGTACCTGCAGCAACATCAGATTGGTTGCCGGCAACCAAAACATCCACCTCAGGCGAACACTGTAGGGCTGCGGCAACGGCATTTAAGGTTGCAGCTTTTAGGGATTGATTGTCGTGTTCGGCAATAACAAGAGCGGCCATTTAAATCACCTTCGCTTCATTTTTGAGTTTTTCAACAAGAGCCGCAACATCGGCCACCATGACACCAGCGCTACGCTTCGGAGGCTCCTCTACTTTGAGGGTTTTAAGACGCGGGGAGATATCAACACCCAAGTCTTCTGGCTTGATTAACTCCAAAGGCTTTTTCTTGGCTTTCATAATATTCGGTAAGGTCACATAACGCGGCTCGTTCAAGCGTAGATCAGTGGTGACCACTGCCGGCAATGACACCGCAATGGTTTCCAGGCCGCCATCGACTTCACGGGTGACGCTCGCCTTGCCATCCGCCACAACCAGCTTGGATGCGAATGTCGCTTGCGGAATATCGAGCAAGGCCGCCAACATTTGACCCGTTTGATTGCTATCGTCATCAATTGCTTGTTTACCCAAAATAACGATTTGGGCTTGCTCTTTTTCGCAAAGGGATTTGAGAATCTTCGCGACTGCCAATGGCTGCAATTCGGCGGCGCTTTCAACAAGGATGGCGCGATCAGCGCCAATCGCTAATGCTGTACGCAGTGTTTCCTGGCATTGAGTTGGCCCAGCGGAAACGACCACCACTTCGGTGGCAACGCCAGCTTCTTTGAGGCGAACCGCCTCTTCAACCGCGATCTCATCGAAAGGATTCATACTCATTTTGACATTGGCAATATCAACACCTGAATTATCGGACTTGACACGCACTTTGACGTTGTAATCCACTACTCGTTTTACCGCTACTAAGATCTTCATCTTGGTTTCTCTTTAAATTCTATCTTTGAATGAGGTAAGGTTATTGAGCAATCGCCCTACCGATAACTAAACGTTGTATATCGCTAGCACCTTCATATATCTGACAAACACGCACATCTCGATAAATACGTTCCACTGGGAAATCACTAACGTAGCCATAACCACCATGAATCTGAATAGCATCTGTGCACACTTTTTCAGCAACCTCGGATGCAAATAACTTGGCCATCGATGCTTCGGTGAGGCAAGATTTTCCAGCATCCTTCAATGAAGCAGCACGCCACACCATGAGTCTTGCGGCATCGAGTTGAGTGGCCATATCTACCAAGCGAAAATTGACTGCTTGATGTTCGATGATAGGCGCACCGAAAGTCACCCGATCTTTAGCATATTTAATTGCAGCATCCAAAGCGGAGCGAGCCATACCAACCGCTTGAGCAGCAATACCAATTCGACCAGCCTCTAAGTTCGAAAGTGCAATCTTGTAACCCTCTCCTTCTTTACCCATTAAACATGAAGCAGGAATGCGACAGTTTTCAAACAGGATTTGCGCCGTATCCGTTGCATGCTGCCCCATTTTGTCCTCAAGGCGAGCGACAATATAACCTGGTGTACTGGTTGGAACTAAGAAACAAGAAATCCCTTTTTTACCTGCCGCCCTATCGGTCACAGCAAGGACAATAGCTACATCAGCATTTTTACCAGAAGTAATGAATTGCTTCACACCGTTGAGAATGAAATGATCGCCATCCCTATCGGCACGCGTAGTAATGGCAGAGGCATCAGACCCGGTGTGGGGCTCTGTTAGACAAAAACAACCCAGCTTCTCACCGCGAGCCAAAGGCTTTAACCATTCCTCCTTTTGGGACTGGCTACCGTACTTTAAGGTAATGCCACAAGCTAAAGAATTTTGAACGCTCACAATCGTTGAGGTAGAACCATCACCAGCCGCAATCTCTTCAAGGGTTAAAACAAGAGACATGTAATCCATTCCCGCCCCGCCCCATTCTTCAGGAATAACCATACCCATGGCGCCAAGCTCACCCAACTCGTTAATTGCTTGCGCAGGAAAAGCATGGGTTTTATCCCACTCCGCAGAAAATGGAGCAAGCCTCTCTTGCGAAAAAGTACGCATTGAGTCACGAATCATTTCTTGTTCTGTGGTTAATATCATCTAGTTGACCTCAATACATCTCAATCGCCAAAGCGGTGGCTTCGCCACCACCAATGCACAGGGATGCCACACCTCGCTTCAAACCGTATTTCTTCAATGCGCCCAATAATGTCACCAAGATACGAGCTCCCGAAGCACCAATAGGATGCCCAAGAGCGCAAGCACCGCCATGGATATTGACTTTTTCGGCTGGCAACTTTAAATCATGCATTGCTGCCATAGCGACTACCGCAAAAGCCTCATTGATTTCGTACAAATCAACAGACTCAGTGCTCCAGTTAATCTTTTGCAAGAGCTTCTGGATTGCGCCAACAGGGGCACTCGGAAACAATGCGGGTGTAAACGCATTATTAGCATGTCCAACAATCCGCGCCAAAGGTTGCAGACCTAGTTCTCGAGCGCAGGATTCCTTCATTAAGACTAAGGCTGCAGCGCCATCTGAAATAGAAGAAGAGTTAGCGGCTGTAACAGTGCCATCCTTTTTAAAAGCAGGCTTTAAGGCAGAAATCTTTTCAAGATTGACTGCAAACGGACCTTCATCCTTGCTAATCAATACGTCGCCCTTTCTATCGGAGACGGTTACTGGCGCAATCTCCCAATCGAAGCTACCGTTTTTGCTTGCCTCTTGGGCTCGCTTAGTTGATCGAATGGCATAGTCATCTTGTGCTTCGCGGGTAAAGACATAGCTAGAAGCACAGTCTTCCGCGAAGGTGCCCATTAAACGCCCACGATTTTCTTTCGAATAAGCATCTTCAAGACCATCCATAAACATATGATCAATAATTTGGCTATGACCCAATCGATAGCCACCACGAGCCTTGGGGAGTAAATATGGCGCATTAGTCATTGACTCCATACCACCAACTACACTGACCGCATATGAATTAGCCACAATGCCATCGTAACCAATCATGGTTGCTTTCATTCCAGAACCACACACTTTGCTAATCGTTGTACATCCAGCCGTTAAGGGTAAATTAGCCAAGAGCGCAGCCTGGCGTGTCGGTGCCTGACCTTGTCCCGCTGGAAGCACACAGCCCATTAACACCTCTTCCACCAAGGCAATATCAAGGCCAGAGCGCTCGACGGCGGCTTTGATTGCAACCGCACCTAAGATCGGAGCGGTTAAGCTTGAAAATCCACCCTGAAAAGCGCCCATCGGGGTTCTTGCTGCAGAAACAATTACCACTGGATCTTTAGTCATATTTTTAATTAATTAGTTACTGCGATTTGTTGAGAAGCCATCGAATTACTTGGTGGCCATCCGAATAGAGCCATCTAAACGTATTACCTCCCCATTTAAATATTCATTGCTGAAGATTTGCTGAACTAGTGCCGCAAACTCCGCAGGCTTACCCATGCGAGCTGGAAACGGGACTGTTTTACCCAATGCTTCCTGCACCTCCTGGGGCATACCTAATAACATCGGCGTTTCCATAATTCCAGGGGCAATTGCCATAACCCTGATTCCAGTGCGTGCAAGCTCGCGCGCGATCGGAAGCGTCATGGATACAATACCGCCTTTAGAAGCTGCATAAGCAGCCTGACCGAGTTGACCGTCATAGGCAGCAACAGAAGCCGTGCTAATTAGAACACCACGCTCACCAGATTCGGTAGGAGCAGATTGACCCATCATCGCAGCTGCAAGTCTAATCATGTTGAAGCTGCCGATTAAATTGATATTAATCGTCCTTACAAAAGATTCCAGCTTATGAGGGCCATCTCTGCCAACTACTTTTTCAGCGGGAGCAACGCCAGCACAATTAACTAGACCGCGCAGAACACCCATTTGCGCAGCAATCTCAAATGCCTTATAGGCGCTGGCGCCATCAGTCACATCAGCGTTAACAAAGCATGCATTTGAACCTAATTCGGCTGCGACAGCGTTTCCACCATCAGCATTCACATCAACTAATACGACCTTGCCACCCTGGTCTATTAACATACGTGCAGTAGCCAAACCCAAACCAGAGCTGCTACCAGTTACCACGAACACATTATCTTTAATTTGCATAAAACTATTCCATAAGATATTTAGACGACTATTAAAAATTCATGTCCTTTAGAGCACGTGCAATGACCAATCTCTGGACCTCACTAGTGCCTTCATAAATCTGCGTAATACGGGCATCTCGATAAAAACGCTCTACTGGATAATCTTCCAAGTACCCATAGCCACCATAAATCTGAATAGCTTTTGAGCACACTACCTCAGCTATTTCAGAAGCAAATAATTTGGCTTGAGATGCTTCAGACAAACATGGCACATTGCGCTCGCGCATACTAGCAGCCTGGAGAATTAATAAGCGTGCGGCATTGATTTGAGTTTGCATATCCGCCAAGAAGTTAGCGACACTTTGATGCTCAATCAAAGGAACGCCAAACTGAATGCGCTCTTTGGAGTAATTTAAGGCAGATTCAAAAGCAGCTCTCGCAATACCTAAGGCTTGCGCAGCAATCCCAATACGACCACCCTCTAAGTTGGATAAAGCAATCGCCAAACCTTTGCCTCTGAGACCTAATAAATTGGCCTCAGGAATCTCACAACCGTCTAAGGTAATTGCACAGGTATCCGACCCGCGTATGCCCAACTTCTTTTCTATGCGATTGACAATAAAGCCGGGGGTATTGGTAGGAATCAAAAATGCAGAGATGCCCTTTTTCCCTAGCTCTGGATCAGTCACCGCAAAAACAATCGCTAGGGCTGCGCGCTTTCCATTGCTCACAAATTGCTTGGAGCCATTAAGCACCCACTTGCCATCTTTGAGTACGGCACGTGTTTTTAAATTATTTGCTTCGGAACCAGCTTGAGGCTCAGTCAAACAAAAACAACCGATCGACCTACCAGTAGCCAGCTCTGGGAGCCAAGATTTTTTCTGCTCTTCAGAGCCGTACTTCAGAATCGGCCCACAGCCCACTGAATTATGAATACTCATGATGGCACCAACAGCACCATCTCCAGCAGATATTTCTTCCACGGCCAAAGCATATGAAACGTAATCTACACTAGCGCCGCCCCACTCCTCCGGAACAATCATCCCTAGAAGGCCAAGCTCGCCCATATGCGCAATCACGGCATCATCAATCCAGCCCTCTTTATCCCAACGTTCACTATGCGGTCTTAATTCGTTCTTGGCAAAATCTCTTGCCATATCACGCACCATCATTTGTTCTTCAGTAAATTCGAGAAAGCCCATATCTACTCCAGTTCTTATTTGCTCAACAATTAGTGAAGATAAAGCTCGGGCAACAGAGCGTGCAATTGATTTACGGATAAATCCGCTTTTGCGTAACGCCAATTCGGGGAATTATCTTTATCAATAATCAAAGCCCTGATTCCCTCGATAAATTCCCCAAATTTCATCCAATGCTCAGCCAAGGTGAGTTCCATGGAAAAACATTCAGAGAGGGTTAGAGACTTGCCAACCTGAATCATCCTCAAGGTAGCAGCCATTGCGAGGGGCGAATTTTTGGACATTTTCTGCAATGCATCACTAATCCACTCAGTCGGAACGATAAGGCTCAACTGCTGGAGTGCCCGCTCAATCTCAGCAACCGTTTCCAAAGAGAAACATTGATTGATCTGCTGGCCAGTTACGGCAAAACTAGCTGCATTAGCCCGATCAACCGCACCAAAATTTCTAAGAATCCGATTAATCTGTTCTGGCAGAGCTAATGCAAAATCCATCTTTTCGAACGCAAGCAAGAGGGAGCTCAACTGATTTGATTCAATCACCCAATCTGCCAAATTGCCAAATAAAGCATCTTGCCCTCGAATGCTTGTACCAGTTAGTCCAAGATAGATTCCAATTGAATCCGGACAGCGCGCCAAGAAGTAACTTCCTCCTACATCTGGAAAATATCCAATCGCAGTCTCAGGCATCGACAATTTGGTTCTTTCAGTAGCAATGCGATAAGACGCGCCTTGAGAGATGCCCATACCACCACCCATAACATAGCCATCCAACAGTGCAATATACGGTTTTGGATAAGTATAGATATATTCATTTAAGGCGAATTCTTCTTTGAAAAAAGTTAGATGATCTTGACCTCCATCTTTCATGCTTTCATAGAGAGCGCGGATGTCACCGCCCGCACAAAATGCTTTTTCGCCAGAACCACTAACTACCACAAGCTTAATAGACTCATCGGAGACCCACTCTTTGAGACAAGCATGCATGTCACGCACCATCCCAAGATTAATCGCATTTAATGCCGTTGGGCGATTAAGAATGATATGACCTACGCCATTGTTTTTTTCAATGATTAAATCTTGTGCATTCATATCGATAAAAAAGTCTATTTTTTCCTAAACAAATTAATGACGGCCGAGAAATCCAACCCCCCATTGCCTTGCAAGCTAAAAGTTTGATAGATTTGTTGAGCCAAGCTACCTAGCGGGATTGGTTGCCTTGCTAACTTAGCAGCCTCAGCAGCCAAGCCTAAATCTTTAAGCATGAGATCGGAGCCAAAGCCGCCGGTGTAACCGCGACTTGAGGGCACATTTTCCAAAACGCCCGGAAATGGGTTATAGGTATCTGAGCTCCAGCAGCGTCCGCTGGAGGTATTAATAATTCCAGCCAATACTTTAGGATCCATCCCCAATGAGACACCCAATGACATAGCCTCTGCAGTACCAATCATCGAGATGCCCAAGAGCATATTGTTAGCCACCTTGGCCACTTGCCCATTACCACTTCCACCACAATAAACAATATTTTTTCCCATAACTGTAAAAACAGTTTTGTACCGATTGAACTCCACCTCTTCGCCACCCACCATAAAGGTCAAGGTGCCGGCCTCTGCTCCACCGGTGCCACCAGATACGGGAGCATCCAGCATGACATTCCCTTGGGCAGCCGCCACTGCAGCAACTTCTCGTGCTGTTTGCGGATCAATAGTAGAAGAATCGATCAAAGCAGTATTCTGAGGAATATTGGCCAATAAACCATCGGGTCCGAGATAGACTGATTTCACATGTGCCGCCGCTGGCAACATCGTGATAATCAAATCCATTCCTGCAGTGGCTATTTGCTTAGGCGCTGACATTGCAGTTACTTTTCCAAGATGTTGGTCTGTTAATTTTTTAACCGCAACTTCTGCCAAATCAAAAACGCATAACTCATGGCCTGCCTTGAGCAAATTATTGGCCATTGGGCCACCCATATTTCCTAAACCAATAAATCCGATCTTCATATAACCTCCTGATTAAAGCCAGCCAATAGCCTCCTGAGTGATAAGCTTAAGCTTCAGCTGCTGGGTTTGCTGTCATTTAATAGACAATTTAAGGGGAAGCCCTGAGGTTTAATCAGGGCTTTTTACAGAAAATGCGCTTATTTATTCTTAAATGCAGGTTTTCGCTTCTCAGCAAACGCATTCATACCTTCTTTTTGATCTTCAGTAGCAAAGGTTGAATGGAAGAGACGACGTTCAAAATGAACACCCTCGTTCAACGAAACTTCATACGATCTATTCACAGAGTCTTTAGCCATCATGACAATCGGAAGTGACATAGAGGCAATCTTCTGTGCGGTTTCAATTGCATCTGCAATCAGCCTATCCGCAGGAACCACACGAGTGACAAGACCACTGCGTTCTGCTTCTAAAGCATCCATCATGCGGCCAGTCAAAACCATCTCCATCGCCTTTGATTTACCTACGAAGCGGGTTAAGCGTTGTGTACCTCCAGCACCAGGAATGGTGCCAATGGTAATTTCAGGCTGACCAAATTTGGCAGTGTCTGCGGCAATAATAAAATCACACATCATTGCCAATTCACATCCACCACCTAATGCATAGCCAGCCACCGCTGCGATCGTTGGCTTACGGAATTTAGTAATGCGCTCCCAAGAGACTGTAATGAAATCAGACGTGTACACATCCATGTATGACCAATCTTTCATTACCTTAATATCCGCACCAGCAGCAAATGCTTTATCGCTACCGGTGATGACAACTACAGCAACATCATCATCCGTCTCTAGAACATCTAATGCTTGTGCTAATTCACTGGTGAGATCTGGGCTAAGCGCATTAAGCGCCTTTGGACGATTTAATCTAATAAGCGTTACTTTGCCGTGCTTTTCTAGCAAAATATTTTCATAAGTCATGTCAATTTTTTCCTTAGTTATTTCAAACTAATAGTGGTGTTTACGCCAACCGAAACAGCACCGTCATCAAACCAACGCTCAGTCACCGTCTTGGTTTGAGTATAGAAGGCAATGACCTGTTTTCCATAAGGACCTAAATCCCCCAATTTAGAGGCGCGAGATCCTGTGAATGAGAACATTGGGACTGGAACTGGAATGGGCACATTAATACCAATCTGGCCAACATCAATCTCCTCTTGAAACTTACGAGCAGCTGCCCCGGATTGCGTGAAAATTGCCGTACCATTGCCATTAGGGTTCGCATTAATCATTTGAATAGCTTCATCGAGATTTTCGGCAAAGCTCACGCAAAGCACTGGTCCAAAAATTTCCTGATCATAAATAATCATTCCCGGCTTAACACCAGAGAAAATAGTCGGCCCAACAAAATTACCACTCTCGTAGCCTTTAACTTGAGGGCTGCGGCCATCCAAGACTAAAGTTGCGCCCTCAGCAATACCTTTCTCGATAAAACCCGTAACACGCTGATAAGCGTCTTTTGATACCAATGGTCCAATATCCGTACCAGGCTCAACACCAGCACTAACTTTCAAGGTCGAGGCTTTGGCAACCAAATCAGCAACCCAGTCTTTTGCCTCGCCAACTAAAATTGCTACTGAAATTGCCATGCAACGCTGACCAGCAGCACCAAATGCAGCGCCAGCTAGATTATTTAAGGTTTGTTCTTTATTTGCATCCGGCAGTATCACGCCATGATTTTTTGCACCCATCATGCACTGAACACGCTTGCCCTTAAGAGATGCGCGGTTATACACATGAGTTCCCACTTTAGTAGAGCCTACAAATGAAATTGCCTTGATATCTGGATGATCGCAAATTGCATTCACCACTTCTTCGCCACCATGGATAACATTCAATACACCCGCAGGAACACCCGCTTCAGCAGCGAGTTCCACTAGACGCATCGTCACCATCGGGTCTTGTTCAGAAGGCTTTAAGACAAAGGTATTACCAGTAGCAATTGCCATAGGGAACATCCACAACGGAATCATCGCAGGGAAATTAAATGGCGTAATGCCTGCACAGACACCCAAGGGTTGTAGCAGGCTATAAGTATCAACGCCATTAGCTACGTTGTTGGCAAAATCACCTAATTGCAAATTACCAATTCCAGATGCATGCTCCACCACCTCAAGACCACGGAATACATCTCCCTCAGCATCAGCTAAGGTTTTACCTTGCTCAGCAGTCAAAATAGCAGCAAGCTCTTTCATATTCTCGCGAATTAACTGTTGGTACTTTAAGAAGATGCGGGATCTGGCACCGATCGGTGTTTTTTTCCAGGTCTTAAATGCTTCTTTTGCACTTGCTACCGCCGCATTAACTTCATCTATCGTTGCAAAAGGAACCGTCGCCAAAATTTCCTGAGTGGCAGGATTAAGAATGTTGCGAAGATTAGTCGATTTAGAGGCAACCTTTTGACCATTAATAAATAGTGGGACTTGTGGAACGTTTGGACCTGATACTGACATGAAATTTCCTTGTTATTGATGTTGGCTAAAGCGATAAATAAGGCGATTAACTACAAGATGAATAAAAGATTATCAGCATAAAAATATGATAGCAATAATGTTTAATGCATACCAAATGTGCAAAAATGCAGACATAAGGGTTTACATTAAGTCACTTACACTGAAACAGGATAGAAATGGATTGGGATCATTTGCGTTTTTTTCTAGCGCTAGCCAAAGATAATCGCTTAGTGGTCGCTGCGCGCTCATTACGGGTGAATCACACTACGATTGCGCGCCGAATCCAAGCCTTGGAGCAAGAAATGGGGGTGCAGCTCTTTACCCGAAGTAACTCAGGCTATGAGCTTACAGAAGCGGGCCTCCAATTACAGAACATTGCCAAGCAAGTTGAAAAACAGATTGGCAATATTAAGAATGAAGTCACGCAAGGAAGCCAAGAAATCGCTGGGTTGGTGCGGGTTGGCACTACCGAAGGTTTTGGGACCGTGGTGATTGCACCTTTACTAAATACCCTAGGTAAAAAGTACCCCAAGCTTGTAATTGACTTGCTGGCACTGCCGAGAATGGTAAATCTATCTAGGCGTGAAGCAGACATTGCAATTACCCTGCAACGACCCACTCGTGGTCCTTACTTGGTTACCAAGCTACAAGATTACTCATTACGACTATATGCTTCAGCGGAATATCTTGAGGCAAATCCAGTCATTTCTTCTAGAGGTGACTTGGATAAGCAGACCTTCATTAGCTACATTGACGATTTGTTATTTAGCAAAGAACTTGATTACTTGGATGATATTTGCCACCCACAACGTATTGCTTTTCGAAGCACTAGCATTCAAGCGCAACTTCAGGCGACTCTATCAGGGTTGGGGATCGCCATTCTTCCGAATTTTATGGCCGAACCTGCGCAAGGCTTGATCCCGGTGTTGGCCGATGAAATAGAAATCATCCGCAGCTTTTGGATGATTATGCCTAATGAATATAAAAAAATCGACCGCATGAACCTAGTATGGGATCACCTTAAGAAATACGGTGGCAATGCTTAGATAAAACGTCTTACGTAAACTGGACTGGACTTTGTATCCAAGTTTTTCCGTCTCGATCGGTTTTGACCATAGAGCGCTCCACAAAAAGCGGATGCGCCATGGTCTCTTCAAGAGACAAAATGGGCGTAAAGCAACAATCTACCCCATCAAATAACGACAGCCAGTATTCTCGGGTTTGCGAACCCATCAATATCTGCACTTCATCGCGCAATCGCATAGCATCGACACCACCAATCTCTTGCCCCAATGACCAATGTTGCGATGCCCACTCTGGTTTGCCAGCAGTGCGACAAAAGAGCTCCCAAAATTTCAACTCAAGAGAGCCTAGCGCGAACCAAGCACCATCCTTCGACTGGTACAGGTTGTAACAAGCTACGCCGCCATTTAAAAGACCCTCCCCAGGATCCAAAGCATGTCCTAATTGGTGAACGGCAACTTGAGCGGTAACGTTATGAGCTAAAACGCCATCAGTCATTGATACATCCACGATAGAGCCCTGTCCACTGCGTTGCGCTTGCCATAAGGCAGCCAAACATCCCATTGCGCCAGAAACGGCTCCGCCCAAGACATCAGCTATCTGAAAATTGGGCATGATAGGCCTACCATCGACGCCTCTCATTTGATCAAGCACACCTGTCAGCGATAAGGAATTAATATCATGGCAAGCCCTATCTTTCCAGGCGCCCGTCATGCCATAACCCGTAATGGCGCAATAGACTAAAGATGGCCTGATTTTCATCAATACAGCAGGGCCGATACCCAAGCGATCCATGACACCAGGCCTAAAGCTCTCAATAACAAGATCGGCAGTTTTAACCAAATCTAAGAAAGCACTCTTATCTTGAGGATCTTTTAAATCCAAGAGGATCACCTCTTTATTGCTATTAATCGCTCTATAAAAAACACTAGGGGTTTGAGTCTTAGCTTCATCTTCAGTTTGAAAAAAGTTCCGAGCATAGTCGCCAGCCCCCCTATCTTCAACTTTGAGAACATGGGCACCCATGCTAGCAAGATGCCAAGTACAAACTGGTCCTGGTAATAGACGCGTTAAATCAAGAACCTTAAGCCCATCTAAAGGATGTTTCATGGATTATTTTTCCACTTCTGCAGAATAAAAGGTGCTTAATTTTTCCAAATCAATCACATGGATTTCGCCATAGCTGACTCGAATGAGGCCGCATTCCTCAAGAACCTTTAAAGAGGTATTTACACGTTGTCTTGATAAGCCAGCTAGCTGTCCAACCTCCTCCTGGGAAATTTTGAGCATCATGGTTTGCTGCGGGTACCAGGCATCAAACATTGCAGCCAAGGATCTGGCCACCCTTGCATCCACATCAAGCAAACGTTCGTTTTCCATGGCTCCAATAAATTGGCCCAAGCGCTTATTTAATTGTGATATCAAAAATCGATTAAAGAAAATACTGTTATCAAGCAGCCATAAAAAAGTTGACTTGTGCATTAGCGCTAAATCCGAATCACGCAAAGTAACAGCGTCATAACGACGAGACTCCTCTTTCAGCAAAGAGCCTTCACCAAACCATGCTCCTGGCGCCAAGCCTAGCAAAGTTGTTGATTTGCCATTCGCAGCAATATTGTTAATTTTGACTACGCCGCTAATAACTCCAAACCAATAATCTGCCGCTTGACCACGGCGACAAACAAAGCCTTCCGCGGGAATCCTTTTGATTTGAATGTCACTACGCACCTTATCTTGCTGTGCAGCATTTAATCCCAACATCCAAGGGCTGTTTTGCAATAAAACTTCTAGTGACATCAGGACTTCCCCTAGTTTGTCGGTTGAATGACAACCATTTCAATTTCCAGAGGATTATCCTTGGTTCAATTAAATAATGCCACTATGGATGGATCAATAAGCAACTTATGACCAAGGTAGTTAAAACGCTTACATTCCCAAAACTTTTGCTTGAACACGCCAAGGCTATCCCAAAGCGACCCGCTTATAGGGAAAAGTACCTAGGCATTTGGCAGGTCACTAGTTGGGAAGATAACTTAAAGGAAATTAAGCAGTTGGCGTGCGGCCTAGCCTCTTTAGGCTTTAAGCGTGGCATGAATTTAGCCATCATTGGAGATAACCGCCCAAAGCTCTATCAAGCTATGGTTGCTGCCCAGTGCCTTGGCGGAATTCCTGTACCACTTTATCAAGATGCAGTCGCCGCTGAAATGATTCACGTTCTTAACGATGCGGCAATTTCCTTTGCTATCGTTGAAGACCAAGAGCAAGTAGATAAACTCCTAGAAATTAAGGATCAAGCTCCAGTCCTCAGCACTATCATTTATGAGGATCCTAAAGGTCTCAATGATTACGTACAGAGCTACTTGCATTCATACAAGCAAATTCAGTTGCTTGGCAAAACATTTTCGGATGAGCATCCTGAATTTTTTATCACCGAATTAGAAAAGGGTAAGGCAACCGATCTTTCCGTGATTCTTTACACCTCAGGCACAACAGGAAAACCCAAGGGTGTAGCTCACACCCACCAAAATTTCATTCGCGCTGGACAAAATAGTTCGCAATTTGACCACCTAAATTCCGAAGACAATATCTTGGCTTACTTGCCAATGGCATGGGTGGGCGACCATCTATTTTCATTTGCACAGGCGATGGTAAGTGGGTTAACCGTGAACTGCCCAGAGTCAAAAGAGACGGTCATGTCAGACATGCGTGAAATTGGGCCTAGCTATTATTTTGCGCCACCCCGCATTTTTGAAAGCCTGCTTACCCAAGTCACTATTCGCATGGAAGATGCTGGCACTATCAAGCGCAAGCTATTTGAATTGGCAATGGAGCATGCCAAAAAAGTGGGCAGTGATATTTTGGATGGCAAGCCCATTGGACTGATTGATCGCCTGCAATATGCTTTTTACAACCTCACGATTTATGCGCCACTCCGCAATGCTCTGGGTATGAGTAAGATTCGCGTCGCCTATACGGCCGGTGAAGCAATAGGCCCTGATCTATTTCGTTTCTATCGCTCCATTGGCGTCAACTTGAAGCAGTTTTATGGCCAAACTGAAACATGTGCTTATGTTTGCTTGCAACCTGATGGTCAAGTGAAATATGACTCAGTAGGCATCGCTGCCCCCGGAATAGAAATCAAACTGGCAGATACCGGTGAAGTGTTAGTCAAAGGCGTCAGCGTTATGGATGGCTACTATCAAAGACCTGACGCAACAGCAGAATCAATTGATGCAGATGGCTTTTTTCATACTGGTGATGCCGGCATCATCGATAAAGATGGTCACTTACGCATCATTGATCGCGCAAAAGATGTTGGTAAGATGGCTAACGGCAAATTATTTGCGCCTAAATATATTGAAAACAAACTTAAATTCTTCCCTTTTGTAAAAGAGGCGGTTGTGTTTGGTGATGCCAAAGAGGCCATCATGACCTTTATCAACATTGATTTTGAAGCTATTGCCAACTGGGCTGAGCGACGCCATATCGCCTTTGCCGGCTATATTGACCTCGCCTCCAAGCCAGAGGTCTACAAAATGATTGGCGAATGCATTAATAAAGTCAATGTCGATTTAGCGGATGACCCAATGCTGAGCCATGCGCAAATTTCGCGCTTCCTCGTGTTACACAAAGAGTTAGATCCGGATGATGATGAACTCACCCGCACAAGAAAAGTGCGTCGCGGCTTTATTGCTGAAAAATATGCGCCCCTACTGGACGCTCTATATTCCGGCAAATCAGAACAGTTTATCGAAACTAAAGTGAAGTTTGAAGATGGTAGAGATGGCAGCATTAGCGCAACTGTTCGAATACAAGATGCCAGCACTGCCATGGAGTCCGTATGAGCATTAATATCAACCCATCCTCAAATACTGTTTTGCAACTTGCAAATATCTCTTTGTCTTTTGGCGGCGTTAAAGCACTTACCAATATTTCTTTTGATGTGAGGGAACATGAAATCCGCTCCATTATTGGACCTAATGGCGCAGGCAAAAGCTCAATGCTCAATGTGATCAATGGCGTCTATCACCCTCAAGCAGGGGATATCTATTTTCGGGGTGAAAAACGCAAGCAAATGAACCCCGCCGAAGCTGCACGACAAGGAATTGCCAGAACCTTCCAAAATATCGCTCTTTTCAAAGGCATGACTGTTCTCGACAACATCATGACCGGTAGAAATACTCAAATGAAGAGTGGTTTCATTAGCAATGCCATTTGGGTCGGTAAAGCAAGAAATGAGGAGGAGCTTAATCGCCATAAGGTCGAAGAAGTCATCGACTTTTTAGAAATTCAACATATTCGCAAAACACCAGTTGGCAAATTGCCTTACGGTTTACAAAAACGTGTGGAGCTGGCTAGAGCTCTTGCCGCTGAACCCTCGCTCCTCTTATTGGATGAGCCAATGGCGGGCATGAACGTCGAAGAAAAACAAGATATGTGCCGTTTCATCCTAGAAGTAAATCAACAGTACGGCGTCACGATTGTATTGATTGAGCATGACATGGGTGTAGTGATGGATATTTCCGATCGCGTGGTCGTTCTTGACTACGGCAAGAAGATTGGGGATGGATTACCTGACGAAGTTAAAAATAATCCAGAAGTGATTAGCGCCTATTTAGGCACTAATCACTAATCCCCATCGACAAGGAATAATAAATGCAATTTTTTATTGAAATCGTTATCAGTGGCATTCTCTCTGGCTTGATGTATTCGCTAGTTGCGCTAGGATTTGTTCTGATCTTTAAGGCGTCTGGCGTATTGAACTTTGCTCAAGGTGCAATGGTGTATGCGGCCGCACTTGCGGTGGTTGGCTTTATAGATTACGGAATGCCGATGTGGCTTGCCATCATTGCCGCATTTATTTTTATGGTAATCGTCGGCATTCTCACGGAAAAGTTTGTCTTAGGAAAGTTAGTCAATCAACCCCCCATCACCCTCTTTATGGCAACTATCGGCTTAAGCTTCTTCCTTGACGGGCTCTCGCCGATTCTATTTGGTAGCGAAGTTCGTCCCATCAACCTCGGAATTGTAGATGAGCCAATTCAAGCCATGATGGACTTAACTGGAATTGGCATCTCTAAGTTAGATTTATTTTCTTCCGGAATCATTATTCTCTTGGTGATTTTGCTTGCCCTACTATTCCAATTCACCAAAGTAGGTCGCGCCCTGCGTGCTGTAGCGGATGACCATCAAGCAGCCCTTTCCCTAGGCATTCCTCTAGAAAATATTTGGGCCATTGTTTGGGCCATTGCTGGCTTCGTTGCTTTAGTGGCTGGCCTCTTGTGGGGCTCACGCAATGGTGTGCAATATGCGCTTTCATTAACAGCCTTGAAAGCGCTGCCAGTATTAATCTTGGGTGGCTTCACCTCGGTACCCGGCGCTATCGTCGGCGGCATCATCATTGGCGTCTCCGAAAAGCTTGCAGAAATCTACATCCCCCCCGTCATGCAGGATGCCTTCGGTGGTAACTTTGGTGGTATTGAAGGCTGGTTCCCTTACATCTTCGCCCTGCTCTTCTTGCTAGTACGGCCAGAAGGTTTATTTGGGGAAAAACACATTGATCGCGTTTAAGGAATAAGCATGCTATATCGTGAAGCCGGTCAATTTAAGACCACTTATAAATCAGATAGCCAAATATTCCCCATCCTGCAAGACAGAATTGGGATGGCCCTTTTACTCTTAGTAGCTGTTATTGGCGTGCCATTATTTGCCAGTGAATATTGGTTGAATGCAATTTTGATCCCATTCTTAATTTTTTCACTTGCTGCACTCGGCCTCAATTTCTTAACTGGATACGCAGGACAACTTTCATTGGGCTCTGCCGCCTTTATGGCGGTAGGCGCTTATGCCACTTATAACTTTCAATTACGTATCGAAGGCATCCCCTTTATTCTTTCTTTCATCTTAGGCGGACTCAGTGCGGCAGCTGTTGGCATTTTGTTTGGCCTACCTTCATTGCGCATCAAAGGGTTTTACTTGGCGGTCGCAACATTGGCCGCTCAATTTTTTGTGGTTTGGTGTCTCACAAAATTCCCTTGGTTTTCCAATAACAGTTCATCTGGTGTGATTAGCGCCCAAACCCTAAGTCTGTTTGGCTTTGCATTTGATACGCCAGTTTCTAAATATCTTTTAGTCTTAGTCATAGTGGCTGGCCTTGCTTTATTGGGCAAAAATTTAGCGCGATCTTCTACGGGAAGAGCGTGGATGGCCGTTCGCGATATGGATGTAGCTGCTGAAGTCATCGGCATCCCATTAATGAAAACCAAGCTCATGGCATTTGCTATCAGCTCTTTTTATTGCGGCATTGCCGGTGCGCTATATGCCTACTGTTACCTAGGCTCTGTTGAACCTGATGGCTTCTCTTTGGATCTTTCATTCAAAATTTTATTCATGGTCATTATTGGTGGGGTGGGCAGTATCTTGGGTAATTTTTTGGGTGCAGCATTCATTTTATTGCTCCCAATTTTTTTAGATATTATCTTGCCCTTTATTTCGCAATTATTTCATTTACCAATACCCAACTCCGTTGTCTCACATATCCAGCTCATGGTATTTGGTAGCTTAATTATTTTCTTTTTGATTGTTGAGCCCCATGGCTTAGCCCGACTTTGGCAAATCACCAAAGAGAAACTAAGGCTCTGGCCCTTTCCACATTAAGCAGTAATTTTTAAAACAGAAAACGTGATCACAATGACTTACCTAGGAGATATCATCATGAAACGCATTAAAACCTCAATTTTGGGGGCATTTTTTGCAGTAATTGCCCTCCTCTGCAACACATATCCTCTTTTAGCTCAGGCTGAAGACCAATTTATTGCAATACCGAGCTTCCGAGTGGGGCCCTATGGCCAAAATGGCCAAGCCTTTTATGGCGGCTTTATCGACTACCTCAGCTATGTCAACATCAAAGACGGTGGCGTAAATGGCGTGAAGTTTTCCTGGGAAGAATGTGAAACTGAGTACAACAATGCTAAAGGCGTTGAGTGCTATGAACGTCTCAAAGGCAAGTCTGGCATATCTAAAGGCACCGCTATCCATGTGATGTCGACGGGTATTTCATACTCAATTCTAGATAAAACCCAAGCAGACAAAGTACCCTTGATCATGATGGGCTATGGTCGCACCGACGCAGTTGATGGGTCTGTATTCCCATATGCATTCCCATTGGTAACCACTTATCAAATGCAAGCCTCTGCAATCGTGAAATTCTTATCCCAAAAAAATGGTGGCTCTTTGGCGGGTAAGAAAATTGTTTATCTCTACCATGACTCTGCCTACGGTAAAGAGCCTATTGTTGCCTTGGAGGCTGAAAGCAAGATTAACCACTTCAAACTTACTGAAATTCCAGTGGCTCACCCTGGCAATGAACAAGGTGCTCAATGGTTGAAGATTCGCGAAGAAAACCCCGATTACGTAATTTTCTGGGGCTGGGGCGTAATGAACCAAACCGCACTCAAAGCGGCTCAAAAAGTTGGCTTCCCACGCGACAAAATTATTGGCTCTTGGTGGGCTGGTTCAGAAGAAGATGTTATTCCTGCTGGCGATGCCGCTAAAGGCTATATGAGCGCAACTTGGAATGTATCAGGCAAATCTGTTCCGGTTATCGCTGATATTGAAAAAGTGGTTTATGGCGCTGGCAAAGGCAACTTCTCCGACAAGGCAAAAATTGGCACTGTTTTATATAACCGCGGTGTTTCAGCTGCAATTGTGACGGTTGAGGCAACACGATTAGCACAAAATAAATATGGCAAAGGCAAACCCGTTACTGGCGAGCAAATGCGTTGGGCCTTCGAAAACCTCAATATTACCGATGCTCAATTGAAGAGTCTTGGTGCTACCGGCCTATTGCCAGAAATTAAAACTTCTTGTGAAAACCATGAGGGATCTGGAAAGATCAAGATTCAGCAATGGGATGGTACCAAGTGGGTTGTAATTTCGGATTGGATTGAAGGTAACAAAGCCCTCATTCACCCACTGTTCAAAGCCTCTGCGCGTGACTATGCCAAAGAGAAGAACATCACACCTGCGTGCTTGAAGAACTAATTTAGCTCTACACAAATATGACCTCTCTGCTTTCCGTTAACAATATTGAAGTGATCTATGACCACGTTATTTTGGTCTTGAAAGGCGTTTCCCTTGAAGTTCCAAAAGGGAAGATTGTCGCTCTTCTAGGCGCAAATGGCGCGGGTAAATCTACTACCCTCAAGGCGATTTCAAATTTATTGGGTGCGGAAAGAGGAGATGTCACCAAAGGAAGTATTCAGTATAAAAATGAACGTGTTGATAAGCTTTCACCAAACAAACTGGTAACACGGGGCGTTATTCAAGTGATGGAGGGCAGACATTGTTTTGCCCACCTCTCCATTGAAGACAATCTACTTACTGGCGCTTATACACGCAAAATTAGCAATGCTGAAGTAAGGCAAGAATTAGAAAAGATTTATGAGTACTTTCCACGTCTTAAAATTCGCAGAAAATCGCAAGCAGCCTATACATCAGGTGGCGAACAACAAATGTGCGCCATTGGTCGCGCCATGATGGCCAAACCTGAAATGATCCTGCTGGATGAGCCCTCTATGGGTCTTGCCCCACAAATCGTGGAAGAGGTATTTGAAATCGTTAAAGATTTAAATAAACGTGAAAACGTGAGTTTCTTACTGGCAGAACAAAACACTATGGTTGCCCTGAAATATAGCGACTATGGCTATATCCTTGAGAATGGCCGCGTGGTCATGGATGGCGCCGCAGAAGACTTAAGAAATAATGAAGACGTGAAAGAATTCTACCTAGGCGTTGCAGCAAACGATGATGAAGAGCGGAAATCATTTAAAGACGTCAAATCCTATCGCCGACGCAAGCGTTGGCTTTCATAAAATAACGTATGGTCTTAGATAAACTCGAAACTCGTGCGCATGAAGAGAGAGAAAGCACTCTTCTGCAAAAATTAGCCGCTCAAGTTCAACATGCAAAAAAAAATACAGTCTATTTTGGACGTCTCTTTGCACACATTGACCCTAGCAAAATCAATACAAGAGCAGCTTTAGCGGAGCTACCCGTTACCAGAAAGTCTGAACTCAGCACAGAGCAAAAGAACTTGCCTCCTTTTGGCGGTATGAACGGCGCCGAACCTCATCAGTTAAAGCGAATTTTCCAATCGCCAGGCCCTATTTACGAACCTCAAGGTACAGAGCTCGATAGCTTCAGGTTGGCAAGAGCCTTGAGGGCAAATGGATTTAAGGTGGGCGATCTTGTTCACAATACTTTTTCATATCATTTCACGCCTGGGGCATGGATGCTCGAAGGTGGCGCCCATGCCCTAGGTTGTTGCGTATTTCCAGCTGGCGTTGGGCAAACCGAGCTCCAAGCGCAAACGATTGAGCATTTGAAACCGACTGCGTATACAGGAACCCCATCCTTTCTTAAGATCATTCTTGAGAAAGCAGACGAGCTAGGCTTAAATTCCAACAGCATTACCAAAGCGGTAGTATCAGGCGAAGCATTAACACCAAGCATGAGGGCCTGGTTTAAGGCAAGAGGGATTCTCGTTACCTCGACGTATGCGACTGCTGATGTTGGCTTAATTGCCTATGAATCACCAAGCCTGGCTAACGGCATGATAATTGATGAAGAGATTATTCTCGAGATTGTTGAGCCTAACGGCAGCAAACCACTTCCCATCGGCGAAACTGGCGAGGTTGTGATCACGGTATTCGATAAAGACTACCCTCTCATTCGTTTTGGTACTGGCGATCTTTCAGCTATTGATCCCGAGTCCTTAACCAACCCCTCCCCATGCGGCAGAACCAATCTTCGCATCAAGGGTTGGCTTGGTCGAGCAGATCAAACCACCAAAGTCAAAGGGATGTTTGTTCACCCCGGCCAAGTTCAGGAAATCATTAAGAAGCATCCTGAGATTAGCAAGGCTCGCGTAGTGGTTAGCGGTAATATTGGTGATGAAGAAATGACTGTTCACTGCGAACTCAAAGATGCCACTGCCTGCGATTTAATCGCCTTGAATGCTGCGATTACTAAATCAACTAGAGAGGTAACCAAATTGCGCGCAGAAGTGCGTTTTGAAAGCAACAATGCGCTACCAAGCGATGGCAAGTTAATTGAAGATACCAGGACTTACGCTTAAGATCCAAACTTAGATATATATGCTTTTCCTGCCCTTGATCCATTTGCGCGATTAAGGGCATGAGATATAAAGTCCCCGCTACGCGCAACCTTTGCAAAATCAATACCAGTCCCAATACCGAGCCCATCGAGCATATACAAGACATCCTCAGTAGCTACGTTTCCAGTAGCACCCTTGGCATATGGGCAACCCCCCAAGCCGGCAACTGAAGAATGAAAAATGCTCACACCCATTTCCATCGCTGCGTAAATATTAACAAGCGATTGTCCGTAGGTATCATGAAAATGACCCGATAGGCGATCAATTGAAAAAACCCTGCCCACCTTTTCAAATACGGTCTTTACTTTATTTGGAGTGCCAACGCCAATCGTATCGGCAATATCGATTTCATTACAACCAAGATCAGCCATGCGTTGCACAACTTCAAGCACTTTATTAGAGTCAATGTTACCCTCATAAGGGCAACCAAGCGCGCAAGAAATACTACCCCTCACTCGAACACCGTGTTTCTGCGCTTCTTTTGCGACAGGCATAAATCTTGTGATGGACTCCTCAATACTGCAGTTGATATTTTTCTGAGAAAACGCTTCGGAAGCAGCGCCAAAAATTACGATTTCATCAGCTCTAGCTTCTAACGCCCTCTCCAACCCCCGGGGGTTGGGAACCAAAACCGAGTAAATGGTTCCAAGTTTGCGCTCAATCTCGCCCATCACGATCTCGCTACCGGCCATTTGTGGAACCCACTTAGGAGAAACAAAGGCTGCCGCTTCAATATTGGCAAACCCCGCCGCAGAAAGCCGATCAATTAAAGCAATTTTGATAGCATTGTCTACAAATAATTTTTCATTCTGCAGGCCATCTCGAGGGCCTACCTCAACGATTTTTACATTTTTAGGCAAGGTCACAGAATGATTCATATTGGGACGTGATAAATGATCGATAGGAATTTCTAATTTGACTGATTACACGTCAATAGACTTAAAAATGATCAACTGATCACCTTCGTTAACTTGGTCACCCTGGGCATAATTAATTTCCGCAACCTCACCATCAAATGGCGCAGCAATAGTGTGCTCCATTTTCATGGCTTCCACCACCAGCAAGAAATCCCCAACCTTGACCTTATCGCCCAGTTTTACATGAATCGCCACCACCCTGCCCGGCATAGGTGCCGTCAATTTGCCCGATGCGACTTCTTCAGCATGGGTCGTCTCAAGCGGGTTCAAACATGACCAAACCTGATGCCTACCATTGCGGAATAGATGCAGTTGACCGAGATGCGATTGATTGGAGATCACGCATGCTGAAGACTTCACGCCATCAAGAGCCAATCTAATCTTGCTACCATCTTGATCATATGAAAAATGTGTCATTTGATCAGCATAAGAAATTATTTGATCGCGATAACCATAGTTAATGGTATAAGTCTGAGATTGACCCTCAAGAGCAAATGTGAAAGTCCTCGTACTGGAACTATTCAAGCGCCACGCATCTTGACTTTGCCATGGCGAATTCAATTCTCTACCTGGATACTCTGAATTAATCGCATCATTAGTCAAACGCTCAGCTAATAAGAAAGCTAAATCCTGTATTTCAACTACAGTATCTTTATGTAATAAAGTTTGCTCATTACGGGCGATTAAACCAGTATCTAAATTGGCGTTGCAAAATGGCTCGCACCTCATGAGACGACCCAAAAAAGCAACGTTTGTGGATAAACCAATAATGTTGACTTGATCAAGGGCTGATTTCATTTTAGAAATCGCAGTCTTGCGATCTTTGCCCCACACGATTAACTTGGCAATCATCGGATCATAAAATGGACTGATCGCATCTCCTGTGCACACGCCTGCATCGATCCTGACGCCAGGATCTTGCTCAAGTGACATATTCATAACTAGCAATTTTCCCGTGGATGGGAGAAATTGATTTTCAGGATTTTCTGCATAAATTCGAGCCTCAATAGCATGCCCATTTAGCTCAATCTGCTCTTGCAGTAGAGGCAATCGATCTCCAGAGGCTACACGCAATTGCCATTCGACTAAATCTTGGCCGCTAATCATTTCAGTAACAGGGTGCTCAACCTGCAAGCGGGTATTCATTTCCATGAAAAAGAACTGGCCAGCATTACCCCCCTCGTCAGCCTCTGCAATGAATTCCACCGTACCAGCGCCTTCATAAGCAACTGCCTTAGCCGCATTCACTGCAGCCTCCCCCATCGCGCGCTTAATCTCCGTACTAACACGTGGGGCAGGAGCCTCCTCTAAGACCTTTTGATGACGACGTTGCACCGAGCAATCGCGATCAAACAAATAAACGCAATTGCCCTGTTTATCAGCAAACACCTGAATTTCAATATGCCTTGGGCGACTTAAATACTTTTCGACTAGAACTTTTTGATCGCCGAAGCTACTTTGTGCCTCACGTTTACAAGAATCCAGGGCATCAATAAATAAAGTACTATCTTCAACAATTCTCATGCCCTTGCCACCGCCTCCAGCAGAGGCCTTCAGCAAAACTGGATACCCAATCTTGTCAGCCTGAGCTCGTAAGAAGTGTGGATCCTGTTCGTCCCCATGATAACCAGGCACTAAAGGAACCTGAGCGCCCTCCATTAAGGATTTGGCGGCAGATTTTGAACCCATCTCCCTAATAGCTTGAGCCGGAGGTCCAATAAATACCAAGCCAGCCTTTTCACAGGCTTCCGCGAAATCAGCATTCTCGGAAAGAAAACCATAACCTGGGTGAATGGCCTGAGCACCATACACTTTAGCCAACTCAATCATTTTATCGCCAAGTAGATAACTATCCTTGGGCGCTGAACCGCCAATATGGATGGCCTCGTCGCAAGCTTGCACATGGAGGGATCGCGCATCTGCATCCGAATACACGGCCACAGTTTGAATACCAAGGCGCCGACAAGTTTTGGCAATTCGACAGGCAATCTCACCGCGGTTGGCAATCAATATCTTATTGAACACTTATTTCTTCTCCAAGAAGGATTTCATGCGAGACTGCGCTTCATTGCTACACCGAATTTCAGCAATTCTTTTGACTGAATCTTGCAACAGTGATTCATCAATCGGCATAGAGGCGTAATCTTGAACTAACTTTTTACAACCCTTCACCGCAGCAGATCCATTCTGAATAATGGCCTGACAAATTTTTTCAACATTTAAATCCAATTCACTAGCCTGACTCAATACATGCACAAAACCCATTCGATAAGCGTCAACCGCAGAAAATCGCTCTGCAGTTATAAAGTAGCGACGACAAGCTTGCTCACCCAAAGCTTTAATCACATATGGACTAATAGTGGCTGGTAACAATCCTAAGCGCGACTCGGATAGGCAAAAATGAGATCCGTCAGCAGCAATCACAATATCGCACACCGCCACTAACCCCACGCCGCCACCATATGCCTCGCCCTGAACCCTTGCAATTAATGGTTTAGGGCAGTAATACATCGTATGAAGCATTTTGGCCAGTAATTGGGCATCAGCAATATTTTCCTCATAAGTGTAAGTTGCCATGGCTTTCATCCAGGATAAGTCTGCCCCAGCACAGAAGCTTTGGCCATTAGCAGCTAAAACAATCACACTTACATCGCTACGCTGACCGAGATCAGTGAATACTATCGTTAATTCCGCAATCAATACTTCGTTAAATGCATTCCTCACCGCAGGACGATTGAGGTTTACTTTTGCTATTGATCCATCAATCTCTAGCGTAAGGGTGGTATATGGTGATTGTGTATTCATATTGATTCCAACCAGTGGCTTTACATCCTAAATAAACCAAACTTGGTGTCGGGTATGGGTGCATTTAAGCTTGCTGAAATTGCTAGACTTAGCACTCTTCTCGTGTCTTTAGGGTCAATGACTCCGTCATCCCACAAGCGTGCGCTAGCATAATAAGGATGGCCCTGAGTTTCATATTGCTCTCTGAGTGGCGCTTTAAACGCCGCTTCTTCGTCCGCACCCCAGGTCCCGCCTTTGCTTTCGATGCCATCTCTACGTACTGTCGCCAATACGCTCGCGGCCTGCTCTCCACCCATCACCGAAATACGCGCATTGGGCCACATCCACAACATCCTTGGGCTATACGCTCTGCCACACATGCCGTAATTACCAGCACCAAAAGAACCTCCAATAATGACTGTGAATTTGGGCACTTGTGCTGTAGCTACAGCGGTCACCATCTTTGCGCCATTTCTAGCAATTCCCTCATTCTCATATTTTCGTCCAACCATAAAGCCCGTAATATTCTGTAGAAATATCAATGGGATTTTTCTCTGGCAGCACAACTCAATGAAGTGCGCACCCTTTAGCGCGCTTTCTGAAAATAAAATGCCGTTATTGGCGATAATTCCAACTGGATAGCCGTCAATATGGGCAAATCCCGTAACCAAGGTCATACCAAATCGAGATTTGAATTCATCAAATTCAGACCCATCAACTAGACGAGCAATTACTTCCCTAACGTCGTAAGGCTTGCGTGTATCACTCGGAATAACACCATATAACTCATCACTTGGATACAGTGGCGAGATGGATGGAAGGCGCACCAGTGGTTCGGGTTTCTTGCGATTTAAGTTGGCAACCACATTGCGCGCAATACTCAGGGCATGCGCATCATTTTGAGCGAAATAATCGGCCACCCCAGAAAGTCGCGTATGAACATCAGCCCCACCCAAATCTTCAGCACTAACAATTTCTCCCGTCGCAGCCTTCACCAGAGGAGGTCCAGCCAAAAAAATCGTACCCTGCTCTTTTACAATGATGCTTTCATCACTCATTGCCGGAACATATGCACCGCCTGCAGTACAGGAACCCATCACAACTGCAATCTGAGGTATGCCTTTTGCAGACATATTGGCTTGGTTATAAAAAATTCTGCCAAAATGATCTCTATCCGCAAATACCTCGTCCTGATTTGGCAGATTGGCGCCGCCTGAGTCAACCAGATAAACGCAAGGCAGATGATTTTGGTCGGCGATTTCTTGAGCCCGCAAATGTTTTTTTACAGTCATTGGAAAATAGGTACCACCCTTGACGGTAGCGTCATTGCAAACAATGACACACTCTTGTCCAGCGATGGAGCCAATCCCTGTAATCAAGCCGGCGCTAGGAGCGGCATCTTCTCCTGATTTTTCAGGATACATTCCATAGGCAGCCAATTGAGAAAACTCCAAAAATGGAGTTCCGGGATCAAGTAATATTTGGACGCGATCACGTGGCAGTAGCTTAGCGCGATCAGTATGTTTTTTACTCGCCGCTACCCCACCCCCTAATGAGATCTTGTCAATCTTGCTTCTTAAATCATCTACCAAGGATTGCATCAACCTTGCATTGGCAGAAAATTCTGGGCTACGTATATTTAATTTAGTCTCAAGCTTTGGCATTGCATCAGCCTTTTTCTTACATCGTTTCAGAAAATAATTCGCGACCAATCAACATTCTTCGAATTTCTGAAGTACCGGCTCCAATTTCATATAACTTCGCATCGCGCCATAAGCGTCCAACTGGATACTCATTGACATACCCGTTGCCGCCAAAAATCTGGATGGCTTCGCCTGCCATCCAAGTTGCCCTCTCAGCTGTATACAAAATGACTCCAGCGGCATCTTTTCTAACCTGACGCACATGCTCGGCACCGAGAGTATCCAAGTGCTTCCCAACGGCATAGCAATAAGCTCGACAAGCCTGGAGCGTGGTATACATATCTGCAACCTTGCCCTGTATTAGCTGGAATTCTCCAATCGATTGGCCAAACTGTTTCCGATCATGAATGTAAGGAATCACAGCATCCATGCAGGCTTGCATAATCCCAAGTGGACCAGCCGCCAAAACAGCGCGTTCATAATCTAAGCCACTCATCAAGACTTTCACGCCCTCATTGATAGAGCCCAAAATATTTTCAGCGGGTACTTTGACATTCTCAAATACGAGCTCGCCAGTATGGGAGCCACGCATCCCCAACTTATCTAACTTTTGCGCTACAGAAAATCCAGTCATTCCTTTTTCAACAATGAATGCTGTAATTCCTTTAGCTCCGGCTTGCGGATCTGTTTTAGCATAGACCACTAAAACATCACAATCTGGGCCATTGGTAATCCACATTTTGGTGCCATTCAGAATGTAGTCGCCATCCTTTTCAACGGCAGCCAATTTCATGCCAACGACATCAGAACCAGCGTTAGGCTCGCTCATTGCCAAAGCGCCGATATATTCACCAGAAACCAACTTTGGTAAATACTTTTGCTTCTGAGCTGCTGTACCGTTGCGATTAATTTGGTTCACACATAAATTTGAATGCGCGCCATAAGATAGACCAACTGATGCAGAGGCTCTCGAAATCTCTTCTAGAGCTACCATATGAGCTAGATAACCCATATTAGCGCCGCCATATTCTTCGGAAACGGTAATACCCAATACACCAAGACCACCCATTTTTCGCCACTGATCCATCGGAAACCGATCGGTCCTGTCTATCTCCCCAGCAAATGGAGCAATCTCTGCTTGCGCATACGTGCTAACAGCATCACGCAAGGAATCAATCTCCTCGCCAAGATAAAAATTTACTCCCGGAATATCACCCATGAAAATCCCCTCTTATTTATTGCTTAAATTTGTAACGACACACATCGTCATAAGCATGACTGCGCACAACTTGCGCTTACCCTCTTTTTCAACAAACACTTCACCCTGACAAACAATCAAAGTGCGACCCAGCTTTAACACGGTACCAACGGCAATCAAACGATCCCCATCCGCAGGTGCGAGTAAATTTATTTTGTATTCAGCCGTTAATGCAGCCTGACCATCCCCAATCATGCTAATTGCTGCATACCCGCATGCGCTATCAGCCAACGCAGCAATCACTCCACCGTGAAAAAAGCCATGTTGCTGTGATATTGAATCTAAATACGGCATTGATATTTCCATCTCGCCGGCCTCAACCTTGTCCAATGACGCCCGAAACGTATCCATCAAGCCTTGTTTTGCAAAGCTTGCCTGAATCTCTACTTTTCGCTCTGATGACAAAATACTCATTCACTACCTCTCAATATAGATGCAGTTAATTTACTTTACGTTTACGTTAACGTCAACTAAAATTTCTTCAATAAATAAAAAAATTACCCTTAAAAATCAGTAACTTATAAAAAAAGAAATTGGGCAAATGATCGTGGGTAAGAATCAAGCAGTTTTTTTCTCTGCTAAAAGCTGTTTGCACTGCAATTCATGGGAGGCTAGCTCATTGAGTTGGTCACTGAGATCCTCCATTTGCCGTTCTAAGGCCTCACGGTGTTTAGCCAAAGTTCCTATAAACCGTTCTAACTGGAGAATGCTGCCGCCAGGCTTGTTGTATAGATTGATATCCAGGATTTCTTTAATTTCCGCCAATGAAAAGCCAAGCCTCTTACCCCTTAAAACAAGGCGAAGGCGGGTTCGGTCGGAGTTTGAGTACATTCTGACTTGAGAGTTCTTGCCCACTCTCTCTGGTGATAAAAGGCCTTGATCCTCATAAAAACGGATTGCCCGATGGGTCACATCAAATTCACCGGCAAGATCTGCAATGGAGAATTGGAATGGATTTTTCTTGTTATTACTATCGAGACTCATACCCTACCCAGAAAAAGAAAATTGCTTAACGTTAGCGTCAATCAAGAAGTTTGTAAATACACAAATACAGATAATGTACGGCCCTATAAAGTTGGACGCCAAGCCCAACCAAAGGAATTGGATTCATTTACCGCCTATCGCATAGAATGCTCTCGATTAACCTCCAACGCCTTATATAGCACCCCCAAATCTGTTTTGAGCCCGCATCATGCTAATCCAACAACATCCACAAGTTTCACTAAAATAACCGCATGACTAAGATTCCAGAACTTCTCGCCCCAGCAGGCAGCCTTGATATGCTCCGAACCGCTTTTGATTTCGGTGCTGATGCAATCTATGCGGGGCAGCCCCGCTATTCGCTAAGGGTGCGTAACAATGATTTTGGCAAGATAGAAATACTTAAACAAGGTATTGATACTGCCCACAGCCTTGGAAAGAAGTTTTACTTGGTTTCCAATCTTCTGCCTCATGGTGCAAAAACCCGGACATACATTAAAGATATGTCCCCAGTAGTAGCACTTAAACCTGATGCGCTCATCATGTCCGATCCTGGCCTGATCATGATGGCAAGAGAAACTTGGCCCGATATGCCGATTCATTTATCAGTGCAGGCAAATACTGTTAACGGGGCTTCTGCAAAATTTTGGCGCTCTGTTGGCATCAGTAGAGTAATTTTATCGCGCGAACTCTCCTTTAACGAAATTGCCGAGGTACGTCAGGATTGCCCCGAGATGGAGCTCGAGGTATTTGTACATGGCGCCTTGTGTATCGCCTACTCTGGTCGTTGCTTACTTTCAGGCTACATGTCTCATCGGGACTCCAATCAAGGAGCATGTACCAATGCTTGTCGCTGGGATTACAAAGTCAAACCTGCGCAAGCAGCACCAAGCGGAGATATCGTCTTAATACAAGAAGGTAAAAGACCTGATGATTTAATGCCAATGGAAGAAGATGAACATGGCACTTACATAATGAACTCTAAAGATCTGCGTGCAGTTGAGCATATTGAAAGATTGACTGCAATGGGGGTTGATTCATTCAAAATTGAAGGCCGCACCAAATCACCATACTACGTAGCACGCACTTGCCAATCCTATCGCACCGCAATTAATGATGCCGTTCAAGGCAAGCCGTTTAATACAACGCTACTTGGCAACCTAGAAGGTCTGGCTAATCGTGGCTATACGGATGGTTTTTATGAACGTCATCACGATAAGGAATATCAACTCTATATGAGAGGCCACTCCCTCTCAGGCAGAAGTCTTTATGTTGGCGAAACACTTGAAACGGATCCAGCATCTGGTCGCGTGAAGATTGATGTTAAGAATCGCTTTAGTGTTGGCGACAAACTAGAGATCATTGAGCCGGAAGGCAATCAAGATATGGTGCTTGAGAGAATGTGGAATACGAAGGGAGAATCGATTGAGATTGCCCCAGGATCTGGTCACCTCGTCTGGATTGAGCTCCCACTAAGAAGCAAGCATGCATATATTGCTCGCTACACCCAGGAACTGGCAAAAGTTGAATCCACTTCCTGTTGTAATGACCAAGCCAATTGTTCGGCCAACTAACTGACTTGGTCTAATGAATACTCCGCATTACTGAGTAACGATATTGGCGCTTTGTCTCAACTGATTGAGGTACTCAAACTCTTTCTTCTGGGATAAGCCAGCACGAATAGAAGCTTTAGCCTGATCAAAACTTGGTGGCTTAGATGATTTCTTATCCTCTAATTTCACAAGATACCATCCCTGCTGCATTTTAATTGGCAATGGTGAAACTTGACCCTTTGAAAGCGCAATAAGGACGGTGGCAATCTGGGGTGAAACTTGACCAGACTGAACCCAGCCCACAGCGCCACCTTGCACTTTATTGGGTGACAGAGATACGCTCTTGGCAACCTTATCAAAAGGTTCACCTTTTTTAATTCTTGCCAAAGCGGCATTTGCATCAGCCTCGGTAGCAACAGCGATATCACTCACCTTGTACTCAATGATTGTTCCTTGAGGCCCCAATGAAGCAATCTCCTTGTCATACTCGGCCTGAATATCGCTATCCGTCACAGGATTTTTTGTGATGTAAGTTTGCAGTTCAAGATCAGCCAAATAGTTCTGACGAATCTGCGCTAATTGGCGATTGGCTTTATCTGAATTAGCCAAACCATCGCGATCGGCCTGTTGAGATAACAGCGAGATTTCAATTAACTTTCCTAAAACTGCATTGCGCAATTCCGGCGAATCTTTTTGACCCTGAGACAGAGCGACCTGAATACCCTGCTCAACTGCATCATTTGCAATGACCGTGCCATTAACCGAGGCAGCCGCATTGGGAGGAAGACTGCTTTGAGCGCTAGCCACTCCAGCGAGAGCCGCAAAGGTTAAACATGAGGCGACAATACTAGTAAGCGATATTTTCATTAGAAACTTTCTATAGGATCCAGACTCAATATTACCAGTCTATGCGGTTGCATATTTTGGCTAAATCCCTATAAATGCTCGAAATTTAAGGGCAAATTGCACTGACACTTACAATAATGCGATGAATACAAGCCAAAGCCCTGGAAACCAGCATTTAAGTATTAAAACACGCATTGAAGATGAGGTACGCAAGGCATTTATTCTGACGCTTTATCTTGGATCATGGTTCTGTGCCATTGCTTTCTTGGCGGCAACCGCTCTGAGGGAAAGACCAATACCTGAAGCGATTTTTGGGCTAGCATTGATTAAAGCGGCTATTTGCGCCAAGTTTATGCTAATCGGCCAAGCCACCTACCCACCGAAATTCAATAAAAATCATGGCATCATCCCGTCGTTGATAGCCCAGTCATTTGTTTACTCATTTATTGTTCTGTTACTAAGTTATATAGAGTCAGGTGTTAATGGACTCATTCACGGTCGAAATTTTATCGGCTCGCTACTTTCTTTTGGTCATTCTGATCCACTTTATGTTTTGGCTCTTTCGATTATGTATTGGCTGATCATTTGCCCTTACCTTATATTTGTGGGAATGAAATTGGCATTAGGCGAAAAAGCCACCACCGAAATATTATTCGGCATAAGAAAAAACAAGCAATAGGTCATGACGCCCATTGAGAGATGAACTTGGGCGGTTGGATTATGTATTTTTACCAATCCATCTTACGAACAAAAATTGGATCGCACTCTTATTCGAATACGCCCATTGGCTTAAGTTTTGCCACCAGTGGAATTGGGCTAGCCTCGTCTTCTGAGGAATTTAAAAACTACACAGGATCTGATTATTGGGGTAAGTCTAGCCACTTCCATCCCCTGGGGAAATATGTCAACAATGAACCATGGAGCTAATCGCCGGTTCATTTGGCTTATGAGCCCCATATTCATCAAATAGCTACAATTAAGTAATAAATATGTAATTGATAAATACCATTTGAGACTAAAGACGATCATGAGCACTAAATCCAAAAACACCATTGGGAAGCCCACGGAAAGCGGTTTACGCAAAGGACTGACCAGTTACGGCGACAAAGGCTTTTCCCTTTTTTTACGCAAAGCATTCATTAAGGGCGCCGGCTATACCAATAGCGCCCTTGATCGTCCCGTCATCGGCATCATCAATACTGGCAGCGCCTACAACCCATGTCATGGGAATGCGCCTCAATTAATTGAAGCGGTTAAGCGTGGTGTCATGTTGGCTGGTGGGCTAGCAATGGACTTTCCCACAATCTCCATTCATGAGAGCTTTGCCGCTCCAACCAGCATGTATTTACGCAACCTAATGTCGATGGATACAGAAGAAATGTTGCGCGCTCAACCCATGGATGCCGTGGTCATGATTGGCGGATGCGACAAAACTGTTCCAGCCCAAATGATGGGTGCCGCTTCTGCGGGTCTCCCAGCAATTCAACTTATCACCGGCTCAATGCTGACCGGCTCTCATCGCAGTGAACGTGTTGGCGCATGTACCGATTGCCGTCGCTACTGGGGAAAGTTCCGTGCAGGCGAAATCGACGAAGCTGAAAAAGATGAGGTAAATGATCAACTCGTCGCCAGCGTTGGGACCTGTTCAGTAATGGGAACTGCTAGCACCATGGCTTGCATATCCGAAGCTTTGGGAATGACGGTTCCCGGTGGGGCATCTCCGCCAGCTGTAACAGCAGACAGAATTCGTATTGCCGAAGAAACTGGTACGCGCGCAGTGCAAATGGCTAAAGACGGCCTCACCATAGACAAGGTATTAACTGCCGATGCTTTTGAGAACGCGATGCGTGTTTTGTTGGCTATCGGCGGCTCGACTAATGGCATCGTTCACTTGGCCGCTATTGCAGGTCGCCTGGGTCTAGAGATCGACCTAGAGGCGCTAGATAGAATGGGTGATGAAACCCCTGTCTTGTTGGATTTAAAGCCCTCTGGAGATCACTACATGGAAAACTTCCATGATGCGGGCGGCATGGCCACCCTACTCCGAGAACTCAAGCCACTACTGAAACTCAACGCCATGACGGTTACTGGTAGAACGCTTGGCGAAGAGATTGATGCGGCGCCAGCCAGCTTTAAACAAGATGTTGTCCGCAAATTTAATGACCCTATTTATCCACGCGGCAGTATTGCAGTTCTGCACGGTAATTTAGCCCCAGGTGGCGCGATCATTAAACAATCGGCTGCAGATGAAAAACTGATGGAACACGAAGGTCGCGCGGTAGTATTTGAGAATGCCGAAGATTTAGCTTCTCGCATTGATAACCCCGATCTCGATGTCACGGCTGATGATATTTTGGTTTTAAAGAACATCGGCCCCAAAGGCGCGCCTGGAATGCCTGAGGCTGGCTACATCCCCATTCCGATGAAATTGGCACGTGCAGGCGTTAAAGATATCGTGCGCATTTCGGATGGTCGAATGAGTGGCACAGCATTTGGGACCATTATTTTGCATGTCACGCCTGAATCAGCAATTGGCGGGCCACTAGCATATGTTCATAATGGAGATCGTATTCGTTTGAGCGTTAAAAATCGCGAGATTAGCTTATTAGTATCAAATGAAGAGCTTGCTAAGCGCGAAAAAGATAATCCCATAACAGAGCCAACTGCGGATCGCGGCTACAAGAAGCTATTTTTAAATACCGTAACTCAAGCGGATAAAGGCGTAGATTTTGACTTCCTGCGCGCAGCAAAGATGGTTGGCAAAACACCCAGCAAGTGATTAGCCTAGTGGCGCCATAGGATCAACCCATAGTGCCCTGAGCGCGCGGCGCAAGACCCTGCCAATATTTGATTTTGGTAAATCATACATTGGGGAATACTTTAAAACTGGCAACTGCGATCGTGTCTTTTTTGCGATCCACAATTTGGACATAACCATCATTACCCATGATGCCAATATCATCGGGCTTAAAAAATCCATCTTCAGTAATGCATCGTTTTGTTTCTTTAGCCTAACTCCAACAGCCAGCCATCCGTTGCGGGCGCCCTAATGCAAATCTCCTCAGGAACACCATTTGGCAAATCTAACCATCCTCATCGAGAATAGCAATGTCAGCACTGGGCATAGGCATGCTTATTGAACTGGTGAACATCAATGGGTGGAGTGTTAACGCAAACTACCGGCGAAGTTTCGGATAAGCTGAAACCCTACGCCATCGGCACACCCGCTAATATTTGAGGACTTCATGAAGCTTATCGACGAAAAGCATTTGACCGTGATTTACCCTTTCTCGCCAATCATTGCCAGAGTTTTCATTAGCATCATCTGTGATGTATTTAAATGATTGCCAAGAAATATCGTATTGATGAGCAACTGCTGCAATAGCAAACAGCTCCATATCGACAACGTCGACTTTCTGCTCATGCAACCAAGGATCATGGGCGGTAACAAAGCTATCGCCTGTTCCGCATACATACTCACCGCCGATAGAAATATATTCATGAGGCCTAAAGCAAAATGGTGTACAACCTCTTGGCGCTAAAGGTTCAGTTTGCATATCTCGCTGAATGACTCTAGCTATCTCAAGTAATCCATGTAGACTTGGATTTACCTTACCCGCTGTTCCAAAATTTAAAATTCTTTTGGGCTGTAACTCTTGTATCGCCTTTAGCGTAGTAAGGGTAGCATTGATTTTACCGATCCCGGAATAGATAATCTTCACTCCTTGGGGCAAGACGTCTCGCTTGAGCTCGGACTCCAATGCGGTAATAATGAGTAACTCTGTTTTCATGTCGGCAAATAATGAATTTATTAGATTATCTACCCGGAGTCCCAGACTTCCCAAAGCCTGGAATCCTCTTTAGGGATATTTCCCCTTTACTGGCAAATCCAGCGGCCTTCAATGAGGCCATTAGACAGTTGGATGATCTAGCAAAATCGTTTGATTACACTCATATTCTAGGAATTGAGTCCCGTGGCTTCATCTTTGGCTCCGCACTCGCGCACCATGCCCATAAGGGTCTAGCGCTAGCCAGAAAACCAAATAAATTACCTTTAGCCAGCCACAGAGAGGCATATGGACTTGAGTATGGGGACGACTCTTTAGAACTCCAACAGTCGACCCTAGCTCAAGAGGCGCGGGTTTTATTAATCGATGATGTATTGGCAACTGGGGGCACACTGATTGCAGCCAATAAATTACTTAGAAGTGCTGGTTTTGAAGTATGCGGCGCACTAACGCTACTGGAAATTGCCGGCCTCAATGGCTCGACCATTCTTAAACAGAATGGGATTGCAAGCAAAACCTTACTGGTAGCCTAATGTGGACTTAAATGATGTTCTTCGCACCTTTTAAGAGCTTCATAACACCCCAGCCTACCGCCAAAACTTTGCTAGCAAGCTTAGGCTTGTAATGGGCCAATGCTGCAAAAGCGGTACTCCAAAGAACGGGGTTACCTCTCAAGAAGTTGAATGTATCAATTCCTTTATCCGCCCAAGATAACGGCTTCACCCAAGGTTCAAAGTGTGCAACCATTTGTCTGCGCTCGACTGCAGATCTCTCCTGGAGTTCTTGACGACGATATTCCAAGTCCCTTATTTTTTTACCCATCACCTAGAAAGCCCCTCGCGATCCTTTTTCAATTCAGCAATCGTGGCTTCAAATAACTTGGGCATTCTTCTAAGTGATTGCAGAACGACTACGGCCAATATGGCGCCAATGGTCAAGAATCCACCTGTCAACAGAGTCAAGGCCAGAATACGATCAGTCTCCCAACTGTAGATAACAATTAACAAAGCCAACATCACCAAGCCGAAAAATAAAAAGAATAAGGTAAAAATAATCATTACCAACAGGCTGATGAAGTGGCCTCTGGCAATCTGCACATCCGTGGAAATTAGTTCGAGACGGGTTTGCGCAATTGAAGCGCCAGTAGAAAGTAAATTCTTGAGCGAGGAAAGTAAGTTTTCTTGTGACATTATTTTCCTAGCGACGGCGAATGAATAGCCCAATTAATAGCCCAAGACCAGCAGCAACACCCACAGCCTCCCAGGGATTTCGATGCACAAATTCATCTGCGCTCTCTGCAACTACCTTGGCCTTATCCGTTAGCGGTCCTTGCGCAGCGGAGAGATTTTCTTTTGCACTTGATAGCGTCTCCAGAGTTTTGGAACGAATAGCGCCAATGACGCCGTCTTCCTGACCTGTGGTCGCCTTAATCAAAGCCTCGGCATCAGCCATCAGCGCCTTGAAGTCACTAACCAATTGCCCCGAATCAATTGCCACCTCGTGCTGCTGGGCATCTGCTGATATTTTTCTAGCTGCCATGATCTTACCTTCGAATAATGACTGTTATGCCTCATTCTAAGCAATTATGGAGATTCGCCCAACAATAAAACCGTCATGCCCGCATTTCCATCCTTGAAGAGCTTTAGATAGCCCTTTAGGCTTGGGCGCCTTCGCAGGAGCGCTTGATGCGACTCGCTTCCATACACAACATCCTCACCAAAATAAAACTCATTAACGCGATCCGAGAAGTAGTTATTCTCAAGAGCGTCATGAATAACCCACTTAATACGACCACCCTCGCCACTTGAACCGTATCCATGAACCAGCAGAATTACCTTGACGCCAAGCTCGCTGGCTCTGCGTAAAAAGCGTGTAAGGCGATCCAATGCCGCTTCGGCGCTTGGACAGCCCTGTTTTAGGTTCAGCTCAATCGTATCGTTGAGCAGCATTGGAAGATCTTGACTTCCGCAATGCTGGCAGCCCCCCATCAAATGTCTGACATTACCGCAATCGGGGCATTCGCATTGGAGGTTCATAAAATCACAATGGCAACCCTAAAAACAGAATTACCAATTAATGCAATCGACTAAGAACAGTACTTACTTTCAAGCGCACCAGCATCCTTAACTTTGTCATCAACCATTAAATTCATAGTCTTTTGAGCGCTCTCTCTATTGTCCTGAACTTTTAGGTTGGCAGAAATTAGGCTGAATACATCCTTACGAATCGCCGCATTCCCGTACTGAAGGCTCTTAAGAGTCGCCACAGTCTCAGCGGAAATCTTGCATTGTTGAGTCATCAAAGCTGATGAGTCTGTGGTTGTATTGGCATAAGCAAATGCAGCTACCGATACACAAACGCCTGCGAGTAATGTCTTTTTCATTTTATTTCCTTACTTTCTGACCGCACGTTGGACAACAACCTGAATCTTTTGCTTTTACTTTTCGGAGCGCTGCGTAAACACTAGATTCCGAGATTTCCATCTTTCTCGCTGCCTGAGCAGCGCTCATCCCCTTCCCTACCCACTCAATTGCTTGATGGGTTTTTGGCACCAGTCTTTTCATAACAGCCCTTTCTAGTGGGTACTATACCACAGAACTTCAGAATTTGTGAAGTTGTGAACAATAATTTATTAATGTCGTTTTTGTGCCTCAAATGAAAATAGGAAAGAAATACATGCGATTGCCCATTCGAGGAGCGGACCCGCTCCCCAAAAATGCGCTTGACGCTAAATTGATTGGGCAGCTATCCAGATCCCGGCAATGACTAAACCAACTCACCACGGAAAAAGTAAAAAACATTAAAGAATCTGGCCGACCAGGGAAAGACGCCTCCTAGATACGTGGCTAGGGCATTGGATAAAGCTCTATTAGCTCCTCGATATCATTCAGAACATCATTAATGGCGCCCACCCACTAGAATTTAATCTGGAATCACTTAAAAACATTTACCGATTCCAATTGACTGGAATGAGCAAATAAAACTGTTGGGATTTTAAAAATGTGTTCGCCCCGCCACTTGTAGTGGCGGGGAATTTCTTATGCTCAACCATTAGAAAAAAGCAGATTTACCCATTTCTAATGACAGCTTACAGAGCTGCCAATATTTTCAGCTGCAGCCGTTTGAAGCTTAGCCCAACAACAACCGATTGATTTGCTTCACAAAAGCAGCCGGGTCATTTAATTGCCCACCTTCGGCTAATAAAGCTTGGTCAAACAACACATTAGCCCACTCATTGAAGTACTTTTCCTCGTACTTAAGCTTCAAAAGCAATGGATGCTCAGGATTGACCTCTAAGATTGGCTTAGTATCTGGCGCCTGTTGGCCAGCAGCTTTGAGCATGCGCAAGAGGTTGCCTGAAAGTTCATTCTCATCCACAACCAAACATGCTGGGGAATCCGTCAAGCGGAAGGTCACACGAACATCCTTTGCCTTGCCTGCCAAGGCTAGCTTCATTTTATCCACGAGATCTTTGAAATTCTTTTCGGTCTCTTCATGCTCTTGCTTTTCCTTTTCGTCACCTAACGCACCAAGGTCAAGGCCGCCTTTAGCAACCGAGGTCAATTGCTTCGCATCAAACTCAGTGAAGAAAGAAAGCATCCACTCATCAACCCTATCCGATAGCAATAAAACTTCAACGCCTTTCTTGCGGAAGATTTCTAGATGGGGGCTATTCTTAGCCGCATTAAATGTCTCGCCAGTCACGTAATAAATTTTGTCCTGACCCTCTTTTATACGCGATACATACTCAGCCAGTGAAACTGTTTGGTCCGCAGAATCACTATGGGTGCTAGCAAAACGCAATAGTTTTAAAATCCGTTCCTGATTGGCCTGATCCTCGCCCACACCCTCTTTGAGCACTTGTCCAAACTGACTCCAGAATGTACGGTACTTTTCTTGCTTGGCTTCATCGTCACTATTAGCCAATTCTTCGAGCATACTTAAGACGCGCTTGGTTGAACTTTCGCGAATCACTTTGACATCGCGTGATTCTTGCAGAATTTCTCGCGAAACATTTAACGGTAAATCTACGGAATCAATTACACCAGTCACAAAACGCAGATACATTGGCATCAACTGTTCTGCATCCTCCATGATGAATACCCGTTTCACATATAGCTTTATGCCACCACGCTTATTACGATCCCACAAATCAAAAGGCGCGCGTGCCGGCACATATAAGAGTTGCGTAAATTCACTGCGCCCCTCAACCCGATTTAAGGAATAGCACAAAGGATTTTCATAATCATGCGATATGTGCTTATAAAAATCATCGTACTGTTCTTCAGTAATTTCGGATTTGGCTCGCGCCCACAATGCACTGGATTGATTAATGTTTTCGAACTCGTCCTTGACGACCTGCTCCTTTTTCTCCTCATCCCACTCTTCTTTATTCATCTGAATAGGCAAAGAAATGTGATCCGAGTATTTGCGAATGATCGATTTCAATTTATAGCCGGATAAGAAGTCATCCTCGCCTTCACGCAGATGCATGGTGATAGAGGTGCCCCTTTGTGAACGGTCAATAGACTCAACGGTAAATTCTCCAGAGCCATCAGACTCCCAGCGCACGCCGTCCTTCGCCGGCAATCCAGCGCGACGCGTTTCAACCGTAATGCGATCAGCCACAATAAATGCTGAATAAAAACCAACCCCAAACTGACCGATCAGTGCGGCATCTTTCTGCTGATCACCCGATAACTTGGAGAAGAATTCTTTGGTACCCGAGCGCGCAATTGTGCCTAAATTCGAAATCACCTCATCGCGACTCATGCCAATACCGTTATCGGAAATGGTGACCGTCCTTAACCCCTTATCAAAGCTCACTTTTATTTTGAGATCCGAATCATCGCCATACCAATCAGGATGCGCAATACCCTCAAAACGCAATTTGTCGGATGCATCAGAAGCGTTGGAAATCAGCTCACGTAAAAAGATTTCCTTGTTGGAATACAAAGAATGAATCATTAGTTGCAAAAGTTGCTTTACTTCGGCCTGAAAGCCCAAGGTTTCTTTACTGGCTGCAGTCATGTCAATACCTCTAGAAAATAAATTGAAATGGTTATTTTTATAAATTGGGTTACTTTTGGCTATTTCAAGCTTGATGGCACGCCATCTGAACAATATTCAGTCATTTATTAGGTGTCACACTAAAAAATTTCAAAAAATTGACCAAATTAAATACCTACTAAGGGTATCGATAATGCTTTCAAATAAATTATCGAAAGTGCTTAAACAGAGAATTTTAAATAGCCGAAAGCCCCACACTTGGCGGGGCTTTGACTGAAAAAAGTCCTTATAAATCAAATATTTAGACTCATTGGCGGAGACGAGAGGATTCGAACCTCCGATCAGAGTTTTAGCCCCGATGCTCCCTTAGCAGGGGAGTGCCTTCGACCAGCTCGGCCACGTCTCCGTATTGATACCTTTACAACGCCCCACAGTTTAACGGATTACCGATAGAGAGTGGGATTACTGCTTTTTTGTTGCCGGATACTTACTTCTGATCAAGCTCAAACGCCTTGTGCAAAGCACGCACAGCCAATTCCATGTACTTCTCATCAATAACAACCGAGATCTTAATTTCGCTTGTAGAGATCATCAAAATATTGATGCCCTCTTCAGATAGCGTGCGGAACATCTTGCTGGCGATACCAACATGAGAGCGCATACCAACACCAACAACAGATACCTTGGAAACTTTAGGGTCGCCTGAAATCTCTTTGGCTTCGATATGAGCCTGAACATTTGCCTTCAGCAGATCCAAAGCTTTCTGATAATCAGCACGGGGCACTGTAAAAGTGAAGTCAGTTTTACCTTCGTATGACTGATTTTGAATAATCATATCGACATCAATATTGGCGTCAGCAATTGAACCCAGAATTTGATACGCAATGCCGGGACGATCGGGAACCCCAAGAACGGTAATCTTCGCTTCATCACGCGCAAAGGCAATGCCGGAAATAACTGCGGCTTCCATAGTGCTATCCTCTTCAAATGTAATCAAGGTACCCGACTTCATCTCAAGATCAAGGGGCATCAAAGGATCCGTCAGGGATGACAGAACCCGAGTTTTAACTTTGTACTTGCCAGCAAACTCAACCGAGCGAATTTGCAACACTTTTGAACCTAAGCTGGCCATTTCCAACATCTCTTCAAAGGTAATTTTGTCGAGACGGCGCGCGTCTTCACAAACACGTGGATCAGTTGTATACACACCATCAACGTCGGTATAAATCAGACATTCATCAGCCTTCAATGCCGCAGCCATAGCTACAGCCGAGGTATCTGAGCCACCGCGACCCAGGGTCGTGATGTTGCCATCCGGGTCAACGCCCTGAAAGCCCGTTACGACTACTGCACGGCCTGCATTGAGGTCAGCCAGAATCTTTTTATCATCGATCGACTTGATGCGGGCTTTAGTAAACGATGAGTCTGTACGCACGGTAACTTGCCAACCCGCATAACTAACCGCATCAATACCTTCACGCAATAAAGCCAAAGCCAACAAGCCAGAACTAACTTGTTCGCCAGTCGAGGCAATTTGATCCAACTCGCGTGGCTTGGCATCGGGATTGATATCCTTTGCCAAACCAAGCAAGCGATTGGTTTCGCCCGACATAGCTGAAGGAACTACTACAACCTGGTGTCCAGCACGCATCCATTTGGCAACGCGCTTGGCAACATTCTGAATCCGCTCAACCGAACCCATTGAAGTGCCACCGTACTTGTGAACAATAAGTGCCATAAAAACCGTCTATGTACAGGGAAATTTATCCCTGAATGTCTAAAAACGGTCTATTTTACAGGGTTTTGAACCCATTCAGGCAGCACACGCTTGCCAGATGCCTTTAGATGGGGGTAACTAAGACCTAGCCCAGCAACCGCAATCAAACCACCGTCGATATATAGCAATGGCGCCCGACGCAACCAAGGGGCTATATCAGCCTCCTGAAAGAGATTCTTAAGGGATTTGCGGGGCGTATTAGCTTTTAATTGCAATTTTTCAGCGCCCTGGCGTGCCCTGAACTCAACAAGCCCCCTGCTCTGACAATCTGCAACCCAATCAGCAGGCAAGCCAAGTATTTTACCTCTTGCTGTGATCGACCTAAATACCCACCGTCCAGTTTCTGGCGGAGTGATTTCACGACCAGTCAATTGCAGATAACCGCGCCACAGACGAATACTGACCTCATCATGCTGCCATTTCAGTTGTGAATCTAATTGAACTTTTCTCAAATCCCTCCACCAAGACTGAAGGCGCTCTTGAGAGGGCATGGATAACTTGTTGCTCTTCAACCAAAAACGCAGGAGATTATTAGCCGCAGGCAAGTCCTTTTCCGATAAAACAAGGAGCGACTTTAGTGACAACTGATTTTTGACCAAAATCGATTTACCATCTTGCTCTGCCAACCTATCAAGCAGCGCCTGTGTGTCGGCCATCAGTTCAGCACTGCGGGCTAGGTTAACAATCGCATCTGGCTGAATTTTTTCTAGTCTTGGGATAATTTGCTTACGAAGGGCATTGCGGCGATAACGAGCATCTTGATTGCTGGGATCTTCAACCCACTTCAATTTATGCTCCTTGGCATAAGCCTCCAGTTGCCTTCTACTCTGGCCGAGTAACGGTCGCCAAAGCGTAATACTTTCAGTCCGCGCGTCTAGTAGCCTTTGCTCGGGCATGCCGGATAAACCTGCAACACCAGCCCCTCGCAAAAGTTGCAACAACACAGTTTCAGCTTGATCGTTTTGATGATGCGCCAAAAGTAAATCAGTAATGCCGTGATAAGAGCAGAGGTCCGTCAAGGCTTCATAGCGACCCGCCCTAGCTCTTGCCTCGATATTGCCTTTGGTTCTATCGTCAGCCAAATGCAGTAGACGAAAATCAAAATGAATCTTGTATTTCTTGGCTAGCCACTCACAAAACTCAAACCATTGATCGGCAGACTTTTGCAAGCCATGGTGAATATGAAATGCCCAAACCTCTATTGGACTTTCTTTTGAATTTGTCGTATTGGCTTGCAATGACCTGCAAACAGTATCGAGCAATACAACCGAATCAAGGCCACCACTTAAGGCAACCGCGATTCGCTTGCTTGTCTTAAGATTTACTTTCGATTTCCTTGAACTTGCCATAGCTCATCAAACGCTCATGGCGACGCTCTAAGAGCGCGTCCACTTTCATGCCCTGGAAGGTTTTTAAAGATTCACTCAATGCTTTACGCATATTGGCCATCATCACATCGTAGTCACGGTGCGCACCACCAACTGGCTCAGAAACAATCTTATCGATTAGACCCAGGGCCTTGAGGCGTTGAGCCGTCAGGCCGAGCTGCTCCGCTGCTTCGGGGGCTTTTTCAGCAGTCTTCCATAAAATGGAAGCGCAACCCTCAGGAGAAATGACAGAGTAAGTAGAGTTTTGCAACATCAATACAACATCGCCCATCGCAATAGCTAATGCACCGCCCGAGCCACCTTCGCCAATAATCGTGGCGATGATGGGAACTTCCAGCTCGGCCTGCACATAAAGATTACGACCAATGGCTTCAGACTGATTGCGTTCTTCAGCATCAATTCCGGGGAATGCGCCTGGCGTGTCCACAAAGGTAAATACAGGGATGCCGAATTTTTCTGCAAGGCGCATCAGTCGCATCGCTTTGCGATAACCCTCGGGACGACTCATGCCAAAATTTCTTAAAGCGCGCTCTTTTGTATCGCGCCCTTTTTGATGGCCAATGACCATGCAGGGCTCACCGCTAAAGCGAGCTAAACCAGCGATGATTGATTGATCATCCGCAAAATTACGGTCGCCATGCAACTCGTGAAAATCGGTAAACAAAGCATTCACATAATCTAACGTGTAAGGTCTTTGCGGATGACGGGCAACTTGTGACACTTGCCACGGCGTCAGATTCGCATAAACGTCTTTAGTTAGCTGATGACTTTTTTCAGAGAGTGTTTTGATCTCATCAGAGATATCCACCGATGATTCGTCTTGTACAAATTGGAGCTCTTCAATCTTCGACTCTAATTCGGCGATTGACTGCTCAAAATCCAGGAAAATCGTTTTCATAGCTTGATTTTAATATTCAACTGGAATGGGGTCGATACTTCTCCACATATACCAGGTCGCAACCGTACGCCAAGGAGCCCAATTAGCGGCCACCTCACGGGCTTCATGGCGAGAAACAGGCTCTCCACTGAAATAATTGAGGGAAATGGCCCTAATGAGGCCTACATCGTCTAAAGGCAGGATATTGGGCCTAACCATATTGAAAATCAGGAACATTTCAGCTGTCCAGCGCCCAATCCCTCGAATGGCACATAATTCTTTAATGACGCTTTCGTCGTCCATCTCTTTCCACTGATGCGCATGTAATCGGCCAGAATTGAAGTGCTCAGCCAAATCCTGAATGTATTCAACCTTACGACCCGATAATCCAGCGGATCTTAATTCTTCAACACTCAGCGCTAGGATATTTTTAGGGCTTACTTTCTTTTTAGCAACCAGTAACACTTTATTCCAAACTGATTGCGCCGCTGCAACCGAAATTTGCTGCCCAACGATGGCTCTTGCTAAAGTAGTAAATGCATCCCCGCGAGTCACTAAAAAACCAGAGCCATATTTTGGTATCAGCTTTTTTAAAATACGGTCGTGCTTCATCAACTCAGCACAGGCTTGTTCCCAATACTCAGGAGCAATCTGCTCGGCTATTGCCTCCATAGAAACAGGCTTATCTTTGACGGATGACACTATGCTCTACGCCATTCAGTAAGGCCACCTGGCTTGTCTTCAAGAACAATGCCCTGCTCTAACAATTGTTTGCGAATCTCATCAGCTTTAGTAAAGTCCTTTGATTGCTTAGCGGCGACACGTGCTGCAATTTGTAACTCAATGGCTTCCGTACTTAAACCTTGATCACCATCTCTTGATCCCGTCTGTAAAAAAACGGTTGGATCGCGTTGCAAGAAATTGAGTGTTGCGGCAAGCGATTTCAGGGTATTCGCTAAATAGATTTTTTTCTCACCTTGAGCGCGATTAAGCTCGGTAGCCAAATCAAAAAATACTGCAATTGCTTCTGGGGTATTGAAATCATCATTCATTGCAGTTGTGAAACGCTCGACCCATGGCAACCCAGGATCCAAGGCGATATTGCTTATTACGGGCACGTGAGCCAAGGCGGTATAAAGGCGAACAAGGCCTGAGCGCGCTTCTTCAAGCTGAGCATCGCTGTAGTTGATAGGGCTACGGTAATGCGCGCGCAACATAAAGAAACGCACCACTTCTGGATCGAAGCTCTTCAGCACATCACGAATCAAAAAGAAATTGCCCAATGATTTGGACATCTTCTCTTCATTCACGCGGATATGGCCGTTATGCATCCAGTAATTTACAAAAGGCTCATCACTAGACTTTCGGTCTTGTCCATATAGAGCGCCTTCGCTCTGCGCAATCTCATTCTCATGATGGGGAAATTGCAAATCCGCTCCACCGCCATGAATATCAAAATGCTCGCCAAGCAAATCGCATGACATCGCTGAACACTCGATATGCCATCCAGGCCTACCCTCTCCCCAAGGAGATTGCCAGCGGGTATCGGCAGGCTCACCTGCTTTAGCGCTCTTCCAGAGAACAAAATCTAACGGATCACGTTTACCGCCACCAACAGCAACACGCTCACCAGCATTTAACTCATCCAGACTCTTTCCGGAAAGCCGACCATATTGTGGAAATAGGCGCACTGCAAAGTTCACATCACCATCATCACCACGATAGGCTAATTTATTCTCGATCAGACGACTGATCATGCCTTGCATCTCTTGAATAAAATCAGTAGCACGCGGCTCTTGATCCGGATGTGCTAATCCCAACTCATCGGAATCTGCATGCATGGCATCAATAAAACGATTGGTGAGCGCTGAAATAGCCTCACCATTTTCAATGGCACGCTTAATGATTTTGTCGTCAATATCGGTGATATTGCGGACATAAATCACTTGATAACCGCTAGCACGCAACCAACGAACCACCATATCGAAAACAATCATGACGCGTGCATGACCAATGTGGCAAAAATCGTAAACCGTCATGCCGCAGACGTACATCTTCACCTGACCCGGAATAATGGGCTTGAATTCCTGTTTCGAGCGGCTTAGGGTGTTATAGATTTGCAGCATAGAGCTATAAAGGTGAGGCAAGTGGCGCCAATTTGTTAGACTGAGCGCTGAGTATATCGAATGAGTCAGCCTTACACCCCTCCCCCTTATGTCAGCTACCGCCTCAACTAAGCATTCAGCCCTACTTGGCCTCCTGTGCCCCCTATTATTCGCCTTAGCCTTGGTGGGCTGTAGCACTCCAGCCCAACAGCAAACTAATGCCGAAATTAAAGCTTTAAATACCCAGCAGAGCGAGACCCCAAATGCCACACCCCAACCTTATTTAGGCGCATATGGCCCAAATGATCCGCCCAGACTCTCCACAAATTCGGGATATGACTCGCAAAACCCCCAACTATCCGAGGAAGTGGGGCTACCTTTCCTATCTTTCCTAATTATTGAGCCAAACCCCGTCACCAAAAATGCAGTGCCCTCCGATGTGGAGAAACTCCTCAAAGCTCGCAAATACCCTGAGGCTATCGACCTCATCAATAGTCACATCAAGAAATCCCCGCGTAATGTGCAGCTGCGCTTTTTGAAGGCACGCGTAGAAATTGAACTACGCCAGTTTGATCAAGCAAAAAAGACTTTGATAGAAATTACCCAGCAATTCCCAGAATTACCTGAACCTTATAACAATCTAGCTGCTTTAGCAGCCAACCAGGATCATTGGATCGAGGCCAGAGATTATCTAGAGCTGGCTTTGAAACTCCGCCCAAGCTACGCCATAGCATCAGCAAATTTAGGTGAAGTCTATATTCGCCTTGGCACAAAAGCCTATGAGAATGCCGCGGAAGCCCAACCAAACCAGCGTCAATACAGTAACCGTGCAAAAGCCCTACTGGAGATTTTGAAGCCTTCCAAAAGGGCGCCCATTGCCACCCCAACTCCATCAACCAACCCTTAAGAAAGTAGATTACATAATGGCCAAAGTACTCCTCAAAACCAATAAGGGTGACATCGCCCTAGCCCTCGACTCCGCGAAGGCGCCTAAAACCGTCGCTAATTTCTTGGCATATGTAAAAAGCGGTCACTACGATGGCACGATCTTTCATCGCGTGATTAATAATTTCATGATTCAAGGTGGCGGCATGACTGCGGGCTTAAAAGAAAAGACTTCTGGCGCTCAAATTGAAAATGAGGCTCACAATGGCCTCAAAAATGAGCGTGGCACTATTGCCATGGCTCGCACAAGTGACCCACACTCAGCCACTGCTCAATTTTTTATCAACGTAGGCGATAACGATTTTTTAAATCACACTGCTAAAAATGCTCAAGGCTGGGGCTATGCTGTATTTGGCAAGGTAACCGATGGCATGGATGTTGTTGACGCCATTCGCAAGGTTAAAACTGGTAACTCGGGTTTTCATCAAGACGTGCCAGCTGAAGATGTTGTAATTGAAAAGGCCAGCGTTCTAGAAGAATGATTCCGCAGCACGAGAGCGCTCTGCTCATCTCCGACTTGCACCTCACGCCCTCAATGCCCTTGACGGCACAACGCTTCTTCGACTTTTGCGAAAAAGAAGGCCCCAGCGTTAAAGCTGTTTTTATCTTGGGTGATTTATTCGAATATTGGATTGGCGATGATGCCGCTCTCGATTCGCCTTTTCAACAAGAAGTTAAAAGAACAATCGCCAATCTCTCCACCAAGGTAAAAACATATTACGTTCACGGCAATCGAGACTTTTTAGTTGGCGCCGATTATCTAAAGAAGACTGGCATGACTTTATTGTCGGATCCCTCAAAAATAGTTATCGCTGGACATGAATACATCATCTCCCATGGCGAAATCATTCTTCTAGAACGCTGGCCTTTTCAATTACATCATCTCCCATGGCGACTCGCTATGCACCGCAGATGTTGGCTATCAAATCTTTCGCAACTGGGTTCGCAAGCCCTGGGTACAGAAACTATTCCTAAGAATGCCCTTGGACTGGCGCAAATCTATCGCCAAAAATCTTCGTAGTAATAGCTCATCGCGATACCAGAGCTATGCAGGCAATACACCTGAAGAGCGACCAAGCAAAACTAATGCGACCTTAGATGGCTGCGCTGCCTTGCTAAAAGATTTGTCCGGAGACAAACTCATTCATGGACACACCCATTTACCCGCTCACCATCATGAAAAACTACATAACCAAGAATGGCAGCGCTGGGTTTTGTCGGATTGGGATTTTGACCATCCAGAGATTTGCCTACCCAAAGCAAGCGCCCTCCGAATCGATGCGGATGGCGTGCAATACGTCGACTTAGTTAAACACCACTGATTCAGATTTAAATCAGTAGCGATCTATTGGCAACTCGAGTACTTCGACAGGTTTTGCACCATCTGGGCAAAAATACGCGGATTCGCACACATAACCTCACCGCTTTGCAAGAAGCCTTCTTCACCACGGTAATTGCCAATCAAGCCACCAGCCTCAGTGATTAACAAAGCGCCTGCAGCCATATCCCAAGGTTTGAGATCGCTCTCGAAGAAGCCATCATAGCGACCGGCAGCAACATAAGCGAGATCTAAAGATGCGGCACCTGGACGACGGAGTCCAGCGCATTGACGCGACATATCAGCAAATATTTTTAAGTACCTCTCGAGATCCTGATCTTCGCGGTATGGAAAACCCGTACCCAGCAAGCAATTGGCTAAACGATCTTGGGTGGCAACGCGCAAACGCCGACGATCCAAATACGCGCCAGCACCACGCGTAGCGGTAAACAGCTCGTCACGGGTTGGATCATATACGACTGCCTGCTGTGTGACACCGTTAACTGCCAGTGCAATAGAAACAGCGTATTGAGGAAAGCTATGGATGAAATTGGTGGTGCCATCCAATGGATCAATGATCCAAACATACTCAGCACCAACATTGCGCTCACCAGTTTCTTCAGCCAAAAAACCATGGCTTGGATATGCCTCACTCAGCGTTTCGATGATGGCAGCTTCAGCTTGTTTATCCACCTCAGTCACAAAGTCATTGTGCTGCTTACGATCCACCTGCAAGCGCTCCAAATTAAGGGAGGCTCTGTTAATAATGGTTCCTGCACGACGAGCGGCCTTAATGGCCACATTTAACATGGGATGCATAGTATTGATGGACAAATTAAATAAGAACAAACTCGCAATATTGAAAATTACAGGACAATAACGAGCTAATAGCTTGATTCTAAACGATAGCCCTCTTTTTGACCAATGCCCCCTTCACTTGAATGCCAACATGACCACTCAAAAAGCCGATTTGATACGCTGGGCGCTTGTGGAAACCAGCCATCCAGGTAATGTGGGCTCCGCTGCACGAGCTCTCAAAACTATGGGCTTTGGCGATCTGCGCCTCATTAATCCCAAAATCAAAGGGATCGCTCAAGAGCCCGAAGCTATCGCGCTGGCTAGTGGTGCTGCGGATATTCTAGAATCAAGCCAAGAATCATCAAGCCTTGAGGCTGCTATTGGTGGGTGCGCCCTAGTCCTAGGTTTAACCAGCAGAGATCGAGAATTTGGCCCTCCGTCACTCAACTGGGAGTCCGCCCGCAATCTAATCTTAGAGGCAGCAGTAAACCAACAACGGGTTGCTATTGTCTTTGGAACCGAAAGGACGGGGCTGGAAAATGAGCGCCTCGCCTTATGTTCCCACAGGGTCTGGCTTGATGCCAATCCTGCCTACCCCTCCCTAAATCTTGCCCAAGCGCTCATGGTTTGCGCATATACCCTGAGAGAGACCCTCAATAAGCACTTTGACCCATCTGTCAGTCGCCCTGAGGCATCTGGTCAGGCTTTGCCTGACTATGCTGATCCAGCAGCTGTTTCGGCCATGCTAGAGCACTTGCGCGACGGCCTAGAGGCTATTGGGTATCTAGACCCTAGAAATCCTAAGAAACTCATGGCCCGCCTACAAACCCTTTTCTCCAGAAGTCGACTTCATAAAGAAGAGATCGACCTTCTTAGAGGAATCGCAAAACAGATGCTCCTGAGAAAATAAGCACATCCCGTTAAAATCAAAGTATGTTTAATTCGCTTTTCGACCAAGTCGACTCCATCATTGCCCGTGACCCTGCCGCCAGAAATCGTCTTGAGGTTATCACGTGCTACCCCGGCTTACATGCCATTTGGCTTCATCGACTATCTCATTTTTTATGGTCTATTGGACTTAAGTGGATTGCGCGCCTCTCATCAATGTTTGCGAGATGGCTAACCGGTATTGAAATTCATCCTGGCGCCAAGATTGGTCGTCGAGTATTTTTAGATCACGGTCTCGGAATTGTGATCGGTGAAACCACCGAAATTGGTGATGACTGTACGATTTATCAGGGCGTAACCTTAGGAGGCACATCCCTCTACAAGGGCGTTAAACGCCATCCAACTTTAGGTAAAGATGTGGTGGTGAGCGCTGGCGCAAAAGTGCTTGGTGGCTTTACAGTTGGCGATGGCGCTCGCGTTGGATCGAATGCTGTTGTTCTTAAAGAAATTCCTGCGGGCGCTACTGCTGTAGGTATTCCGGCACGGGTCTTGCATCCTGACCTGCCCAGGAGTTCAGATAGCAAAACCAAGGAATATTTTTCCGCTTACGGCATCACACCTAATGTGGATGATCCAGTATCAATGGCTCTCAAAGGATTAATTGACGCCAGCCTTGAGCAAGAAGCAAAAATTACCGCCCTAGAGCAAGCTCTAGCACGACTTAATCCTGCAAGCACAAACAATCCCCAAGGGGATAGCGATACTAAACGCGATTTAGGCGCCATTAAAGAATGGCTTAAAGAATAGGCTAATGCAGCGTGCGAGGATTGGAGTTCCCAGAAATGCTCTTATCCAGCAAAGCATCCAGATCATCTTCATCATCTGAATCGCCTTCATTTGGCATACCAAAGACAAAGCTTTCAGCGCCTTCGGGGTAGCCACTTTCAATTTCACCATTCGTTGCTTCGCGAATATCCTCAACCTGAACCCAAAAGCGCAAGGCCATGCCAGCTAATGGGTGATTACCATCAAGTACAACCTGATTGTCAGCTACGTCAGTTACGGTATAAATTAAAGGCTCTTCATCGCCATCATCCGCATCGACAGTTAAGCCGACATCTTCAGCGCCCCCCTCGCCCTCAGAATCAGGCACCCCTTCAAATTGCATGCCAACTTCTAGCGGCTCAGGAAAACGAACCCGAGGTTCAATCTTTAGTAATTCTGGGTCATATTCTCCAAAAGCTTCATTAGGTTCAAGCTGAATAGTTGCCTCGTAGCCAATATCTTGACCGTCTAATAAATTCTCTATTTTGGGAAAAGTGCCGTCATATCCACCGTGCAGGTATACCATCGGGGAATCCGGTTCCTCAATGACATTGTTTTGAGCATCAGTTAACTTGTAACGAAGAGATACGATTGTATTTTTTGCGATCTTCATGCGGAATTCATCAAACATTCATTTTTAAGTAGTTTCTACACAGTTTTTACTCTATGACTTCATTTTACTTGAGCAAGCCTTACCAACCACCCCGGGCGCCCAAAACCTTGCCCCTGAATGAGCCTTGGGCATTATTTGGCGGAATTAGCCCTCAAAAATTTATGAAGGTCTTTTGGCATAAAAAACCTTTACTTGTGCGTGGCGCCATTCCAGCCTTTAAAATCGCCAAGGATGCCGGCGAGCCCCTTGGAAGCCCCCTTTCTGCTGAAGCCCTTTTTAAAATAGCAGGCAAAGATAACGCTGAATCTAGACTTATTAAAGCCAAGCCATGGAGCTTTTCTCAGGGGCCATTTCAGAAACGGTTATTGCCCGCCATCAATACACCCAACTGGACACTTTTAATCCAGGGGATGGAAGCGCACCATCCAGCAGCTGCAAATATTCTTTCTTGGTTCCGCTTCATTCCTGATGCTCGCCTAGATGATCTAATGATCAGCATTGCTGGGCTTGACGGAGGCGTTGGGCCACATTTTGATTCCTACGATGTCTTTTTAATTCAGATGGCCGGTAGACGTCGCTGGAAAATTTCAGAGCAAAAAGATTTAAGTCTTAGCCCAGATCTCCCCCTCAAAATTTTGCGGAATTTTAAAGTTGAGCATGAGTGGGATTTAGAGCCTGGGGATATGCTCTATCTTCCACCCCATGTTGCTCATGATGGGATTGCTTTAGATGCTGGATGCCAAACCTGGTCTGTGGGATTTCGCGCTCCAAGTTATAAAGAACTACTTCAGGAAGGCTTATGGCGTCTAGCTGAATCCCTTGAAGACATTCCTGAGTTGGAAAAACGCTTTGCAGACCCACTGCAAAATGCTAGCGATTGTGCAGAACAGCTTCCAGAAGAACTGATCAAACAAATCGAGGGTAAGTTACACGGCTTGAAGCTAAATCAGGTTAAAACTTTTTTGCCTGGCATCACGGCTTACTTAAGCGAGCCTAAACAAGAGGCCATTTTTGAGGGGCCTAGCAAACCGCTTTCCCCCGAAGCCTTTAATCATGCGCTAGTTATAGGCGGCACCCTTAAACCTCACCCACAAACCCGAATTTTGAGTCTAGGCATAGCCGTATATTGCAATGGAGAGGAGATGACCCGAGGTCAACCAAAGCCAATTCAGTTGGCCTGGAGAAAACTATCTGCCCATAGAGCTATAAATAAGCAAAAAGGCCTTGAGAATACAGGGGGAGGCAGTCTTTATGAGGCCTACGCGGCTGGCTGGCTAGTTTTTGAATAAAGCATTTGAGACGTGGCTATAATAATTGCTGGATAACACTTAGGGAATTTCCCTTGGTATTTTCTAACAACAATTACCGGTAATTGATGTCAATTTTTTAAGAGGAAATTACAAATGAAGAAGTCACTCGTATTCGTTGCAATGTTAGCCATCGCTTTGGCCGCTTGCGGCAAAAAAGAAGAAGCAAAACCTGCTGACGCTCCTGCTGCCGCTCCTGCTGCTCCAGCCGCTGATGCTGCTCCTGCTGCCGCTCCTGCTGCTCCAGCCGCTCCAGCCGCTCCAGCTGGCAAGTAATCTTCTTCTTGAAGATAAAAAAGCCGCTGAAAAGCGGCTTTTTTATTACCTGTTTTCTATAGTGCTTTCTTAACGACTCAATTGCTCCGTTAGCAAGGTTAACAACTGCGTGCCAGCAGGCGTGTTTTCAGGTTTTCCATCCGCATCTTGAACGTAAACCGTTGAAGCATTTTCATCAGCCTTCTGAACAACTACGCGATACTTTTTGGCTTTCAAATTAGAGTCGTCCTTACTACTAAAGAGATTAGTGAAGAAGCCTTTCGTATCACCCAAGTCTTTGGAGTTGACATATCGAACAAAATAAACACCGTTCGAACGATCCCTATCTTCAACTGTAAAGTTGGAACGATCCAATGCCAAACCGACATCACGCCAAGCCCGATCAAAAGTAGTGCTCAACACAATATGGGCAGTATTCGCACCCTCCTGCACCAATTGAGCTTTAGGGGTTTTAGGGCCTAATGGCGCTGCAACCATAGCCTTCGCCTGCTCTTGGGTCATACCTAAACGCTCCATAAGTCGCGCCAGGAAGGCGGCTTCTAACTCTGGATCATTGGGGCGAGGAGTCCAAATAGTGGATAAACACGCGCCGGTAGTATCGGTTACGCATTTTTCAATGGCGCCACGTTGTGTGATGTAAATCTCAGTTTCACCTGGCTTACTCACCTCTAAACGCGTTTTATATTTATCGCGCTCGCCAGTATCGTATATGGAATCAAGAGCCCCGCCAATAGTTGAGCGAATCCAATCTTGCTCAATCTTGGCGCGATTCTCAGCCCAATCAGTTTCCATAATACCGGTTGATGGCGAATCAATTACCAAAAGAAATCCATTCTCCTGCCAAAAATCTTTTACCTGCGGATACAGCTCGGGAGCTGGCTTCTCAACCACCAACCAGCGACGCTCGCCATCACGCGCGATGTGCATGCCTGGGATACCAGCGAGCACATTAGATCTTAGCTGCACGGACTTTTTCATAGCAGCGTTGTAATCGGACATCGTAGCCGTGCCATCCTGGACGACGTAACGGCGATCGGCTTGAGATGTAATTAAATCCGGTGGATAGGCCAAATTAGGCCCGCGAACAGCGCCGGCACTTTTATAGTCAACGGTATCGTTAGTGGTAACAGATTTGCAAGCAACCAATCCAAGGCCCACACAAGCTACCAAAGCAATAACCGAAATTACTCGGCGGAGAATTTGCGCAACAATCATCATAGTAAGCCAGCCTGTTTCAATGCAATCTTTAGAGGTTCACGCAAATTAGCGCTCAATGGAGTTAGCGGCAAACGAATACCCGCAGTTATTTTGCCCATCTCATGGAGGGCCCACTTTACTGGTATAGGGTTTGCTTCAACAAACATCGCTTTATGTACAGCAAGCAATTGATATTGAATCTCGCGGGTTCTTTTAACATCATCAGACATAGCTGCAGCGCATAAGTCATGCATTAAACGTGGCGCCACATTCGCCGTGACAGAAATATTACCTTTACCACCCATAAGCATCAGCATAGCCGCAGTCAAATCGTCGCCAGAAAATACTGAAAAATCACCATGGCCCGCACGCTTAAGATCGGCCAGTAATAATGTGCCACGCTCCAAACTGCCTGTTGCGTCTTTAATTCCAATGATGCCTGGAACATCAGCCAATCTAACTACGGTATCGCCAGCCAAATCAGCAACCGTACGGCCGGGCACGTTATATAAAATAACCGGCAGATCTACAGACTCTGCAATCTTTTGGAAGTGCGCATACATGCCCTCTTGAGTGGGTTTATTGTAGTAAGGCACGACTTGCAAGCTGGCATCCGCACCAACTTGTTTAGCAAACTTTGTTAATTCAATTGCCTCTAAGGTGGAGTTTCCACCAGTACCGGCAATCACTGGAATGCGCCCAGCAATATGCTCAACAGTTATGCGAATAAGTTCGCAGTGCTCTTCTACAGAAACCGTTGGAGACTCCCCGCTGGTTCCCACAACCACAATGCCGTCACTACCCTCGGCAACATGCCAATCAAGCAGGGATCGCAGACTATCGTAGTCCAAACCGCCATCATCAAACATCGGCGTAATGATAGCGGGCATGCTGCCAGCAATGGGCTTTTTACTACCTTTGGAATGAGCTGTATTTGTCACCGAATGAACACCGATTTTCTAGCTATGTTAACCAGCAAATTGTAACGGAATACACCTTTTTAACCCGCCTTTTACGGCACATATCCGTTGAATCATGGCTGGCTTGGGTTTATCAACATAAATATCCTCGTAAGCCAAGATCTTCAAGTCATGACGAACAGCCAAATCAAGCAATTCCCCAGGATTTAATAGGAAATTAGGGTTGGAGGGTTTTCCAAAATCCGCATTACCAAGCGCAAAGGTCTCATAAATTAAAACCCCGCCATCCCGCAATATTTCTGGCAAAAGATAAAGATATGGCCGGTATAAGTAATTAGCCACCACAATGCCAGAAAATTGTCGATTCCGAAGAGGCCATGCCTCACCCTCTAAATCGAGCATTTCAATCTGGATTGAGCAGCCCCTTAGCCGCTCCAAAGCATCTACATCCCGATCAATAGCCAGGACTTGGTAGCCCAATTTAGCCAAGTAAAGGGAGTGTCTGCCAAAGCCGGCGGCCAAATCGAGCACCAAACCTTCTTTGGGTATTGCTGGAGCAAAACGTCTTAGCCATGCAGAAGCTTCTGCGAGGCCATCATAAGAAATAGACATCAACTTAGGTAATGATTTAATCATATGCAAGACCCATTGCTTCACGAACCTCTCTCATGGTCTCTTGAGCAACCTTGCGGGCTTTATCACAGCCGTCAGCAATGATAGAGCGCAACAAACTTGGATCATCCAAATACTTTTGCGCACGCTCAAACATCGGCTGCTGCTCGGCGAGGATGGCATCAATCACTGGTTGCTTACATTCCAAACAACCAATACCCGCAGACTTGCAGCCCGCATCTACCCATTGCCTCATTTCTTCATTTGAATAAACCACATGTAATTGCCAAACAGGACAGCGAGCAGGATCGCCGGCATCAGTTCTACGAACGCGGGCTGGATCGGTTGGCATGGTCCGAATGGATTTAATAACCTCATCAGGCTGCTGTCGAATGCTGATGGTATTACCATAGGACTTCGACATTTTCTGCCCATCAAGACCCGGCATACGTGATGCTGAGGTCAGCAAGGCCTGTGGTTCAGGCAAGATAATTTTACGAGAACCCTCCAAGAAACCAAATAATCTTTCGCGATCTGCCATCGATAAACTTTGCGCCTCTTGCAACAAAGCCTTAGCCTGTTCAAGGGCCTCATCGTTGCCACGCTCCTGAAAAGCTACGCGCAATTCTGCATACATCTTAGCGCGCTTGCTACCCAATTTTTTAACTGCCTCAAGAGCCTTTTCTTCGAAACCAGGTTCACGGCCATACAAATAATTAAAACGACGAGCAACCTCGCGCGTCATCTCAACATGTGGTACCTGATCCTCACCCACGGGCACATGTTGCGCACGGTAAATCAAGATATCAGCGGCCTGAAGCAATGGATAACCCAAGAAACCGTAGGTTTGCAAATCCCTTTCCTTCAACTTCTCAATCTGATCTTTATAGGTTGGCACTCGCTCAAGCCAGCCCAATGGCGTTCCCATGGAAAGCAAAAGAAAAAGTTCGGCATGCTCAGGCACTTTGCTCTGAATAAATAAAGTAGCCTGGTTTGGATCAACGCCAGCTGCCAACCAATCAATCACCATATCCCAAACAGATTGCTCGATCACATCAGGCGTTTCATAGTGGGTGGTTAAGGCATGCCAATCAGCTACAAAGAAGAAACATGGGTACTCAGACTGCAAGCGCACCCAATTCTTCAAAACACCGTGGTAATGCCCCAGGTGCAAATTACCTGTGGGTCGCATGCCAGAGAGAACGCGTTCAGCAAACATCTTTTTCTTTATTCTTAATGAGTAATAACGTTAAACAATGAATTAATGAAACACTGACCAAACAGGCGTCAGATGATCAGGCAAATGTGGTAAGCGACCCAAGTCGATATGACTCTCATCTGGATCATGAAAATCTGATCCACGCGAGGCCATAAAACCATATTGCTGGGCAATCTTGCCGTATGTTTGATATTGAGCGGGGCTATGACTTCCAGTAATTACCTCAATCGCCAGACCGCCAATTTCTTTAAAGCGCTTAAACAACTCATCCATTTGCATGGCATTTAATTTATACCTACCAGGATGCGCTATTACAGCAATTCCACCAGCAGCCTTAATCCAGGCTACTGTATCGTCCAATGTTGCCCACAGGTGCGGAACATAACCTGGCTTATCTTCCACTAGATAATTTTTAAAGACCTGCTCGGTATCGCGACAGACACCCTGTTCCACCAAGAAACGAGCAAAGTGAGTTCTGGAAATCAAATCGTGATTACCCGCGAAATGCAGAGCCCCTTCATAGGCGCCGGGAATACCAACCTTTAACAATTGCGCAGCTATCAATTTAGCTCGGTTACCGCGACCATCGCGAGTACGCCGCAAGCCTTCCAAAATTCCAATGTGTGCCGCATTAATACCAAGACCCACAATGTGAATCGTTTGCCCCATCCAGCTTGCCGAAATCTCAACCCCAGATACATAATCAATACCCACGGCGTTAGCGGCGATTTGAGCGCGCTCTTGTCCACCCAACTCATCATGGTCAGTCAGAGCCCATAGACGCACACCATTGTCATGAGCGCGTTGAGCGAGCTCTTCGGGCGTCAAAGTTCCGTCAGAAATAACGGAATGACTATGCAAATCGGCATTTAATGTGGAAACCCTGATCATGACCCTATTTTAGGTCAAGCTGGTGTCAATGACACGGCGAGGTGCATCTAAGTAGTCCCTGGACTGCATTTCAATGAGACGAGAGACTGTTCTTGAGAATTCCCCGGTAATTTGACCTTCTGTGTATAAATCGGGTGCCGAGACCTCTGCGGAGAGGATCAGCTTGATCTTATGGTCATATAAAACATCAATTAACCAGATAAAACGTCGGGCTTCATTCGTCATTCTGGGCGGCATATAAGGCACTCCCGAAAGAATCACCGTATGAAACTGCTTCGCAATTTCAAGGTAATCATTTTGCGAGCGAGGGCCGCAGCAAAGCGTCTTAAAGTCAAACCAAACTACGCCATCACCCATGTGTAGAGGCTTCAATTGCCGCGATTCAATAAACAGAATCGGGCACATATCCGCCTCTTGATTACCATTTAGCGTGCGATACATCTCACTTAGAGCAACGTCTGTTTCCGAGCTTAAGGGCGTTAAATATGCCTCAATCTGCGCCATTTGCACGCGACGGTAGTCATTACCAGCATCGACATTCATCGCGTCTAATTGGGATTCAAGCAATTCAATCGCTGGAATCAGTCGATCTCGATGCAAGCCATTAGGATAGAGTTGATCAGGTCGATAGTTCGAGGTCATAACAAATTGGACGCGGTCTTCAAACAAAGCACTGAGAAGACGGTACAAAATCATAGCGTCAGCAATGTCGTTAATATGAAACTCATCAAAACAAATCAAACGATAGCGTTTAGCGATTCTTTTTGAAAGTTCATCCAAAGGATCCGCCAAGCCCGAGAGCTCATGAAGTTCACGATGTACTTCACGCATGAATTCATGAAAGTGAATTCGGATTTTTTTCTCTAAAGGGGACGCAGCATAAAAGCAGTCCATCAAAAAGGATTTGCCACGACCTACACCGCCCCATAGATAAACACCACGGGGAAGCTTCGGCCTGAACAGCTTCTTTTTGAGACCGCTACTACGGATGGCTTTATAAGCAATCCACTCATCTTCACAGCGCTGCAAACGCTCCATGGCGGCAAGCTGCGCGGGATCGCTTTGATACCCGCGCGCCTTTAACTCTTGATGGTAATACTCTAAGGCTTTCAATTACATGTTTAACGCACGTTGATCTGTCGCTAACGCAGCCTCACGCATCACTTCCGAGAGGCTTGGATGCGGATGGCAGATACGAGCAATATCTTCTGCAGCAGCCTTGAACTCCATCGCTACAGCAGCTTCAGCAATTAAATCAGAGGCATTTGGCCCAATGATATGAACACCGAGGATTTCATCAGTCTTGGCATCAGCTAACACCTTAACAAAACCGTCAGAGCGACCCATACCGAGTGCGCGACCATTAGCAGCAAATGGGAACTGACCTGCCTTATAAGCAATACCAGTCTCTTTAAGTTGTTGCTCAGTCTTTCCAACCCAAGCGATTTCTGGATCGGTATAGATTACCCAAGGAATGCAGTTGTAGTCGATATGTGGTTTTTGACCGGCAATGATTTCAGCAACCAAGACACCCTCGTCTTCAGCCTTATGCGCGAGCATTGGTCCGCGCACTACGTCACCTACGGCATATACACCTGGCGCACCCGTCTGACAGGTATGGTCGTCAACTGGAATAAAACCACGTTCATCCACCTTGAGACCAATATTATCCAAACCTAACTTATCGGTATTAGGTATGCGACCAACTGAAACAATTAAACGATCGCATTCTAATATAGCCGCTTTACCTGCGCTGTCGGTGTAGTTAACTACAACGCCTTTTTTATCCGCCTTCACTTCGCCAATCTTGACGCCAGTGCTGATACTGAGGCCCTGTTTGCTTAATAACTTTTGCGCCTCTTTAGCGATACTTTGATCACAAGGACCTAAGAATGAAGGCATTGCTTCAAGAATCGTAACTTCTGAGCCAACGCGACGCCAAACAGAACCTAATTCCAAACCAATCACGCCAGCGCCGATCACGCCAAGTTTTTTAGGCGTGGAATCAAACTTGAGTGCACCTTCGTTATCGCAAATTAAAACATTATCTACGGCGATTCCTGGCAAATGACGTGCCTTAGAACCTGTAGCGACAATGACATTCTTAGCCGTAACAGTTTCCTTGTCTTTGCCATCAATTTTAATTTGATAACCATCGGCACCCCTGGCTTCGAAAGAAGCATGTCCTTTTAGCAAAGTAATTTTATTCTTACGAAATAGATATTGAATACCGCCAGTCATTTTTGTGACGATGTCATCTTTGCGAGAAATCAACTTCTTAGAATCGATACTAACTGCGCCGACCTTAATGCCATGATCAGCAGCGTGATGACTAATCTTCTCAAATTCTTCCGAAGATGCTAATAAGGCCTTTGAAGGAATGCAACCGACATTCAAGCAAGTTCCACCTAAGCGTGGCTCACCTTTTGGATCGTCATAAGAACTGGCTTCCGCGCAGGCAACTTTAAAGCCTAATTGCGCTGCGCGAATTGCGGCAATGTAGCCGCCAGGGCCACCGCCAATAACAACAACATCGAATGATTGACTCATGATTCCCTCTCTTACAAATCAAGAAGGAGGCGTGAAGGATCTTCTAAAGCTTCCTTCATAGCAACCAAACCAAGCACAGCCTCACGGCCGTCAATGATACGGTGATCGTATGACAAAGCTAGGTAGTTGATTGGGCGAATCACAATTTGACCATTCTCAACAACAGCACGCTCTTTAGTTGCATGGATCCCCAAGATTGCCGACTGTGGTGGGTTAATGATTGGGGTTGAGAGCATGGAGCCAAATACACCGCCGTTAGAGATAGAGAATGTACCGCCGGTTAACTCTTCAATTGACAACTTACCATCACGAGCCTTGGTACCAAACTCAGCAATTTTCTTCTCAATATCGGCCAAGTTCATTTGATCAACATCACGCAGAATTGGAACAACTAGGCCACGCGGTGAACTTACTGCGATGCCAATATCGAAGTAACCGTGATAAACAATGTCATTACCGTCAACAGAAGCATTGAGCAATGGGAACTTCTTCAAAGCATGTGTAGCCGCCTTTACAAAGAAAGACATGAATCCCAATTTAACACCGTGGACTTTTTCAAATTGATCTTTGTACTTGTTACGCATCGCAATCACTGGCGCCATATTGACTTCATTAAATGTAGTCAAAATAGCATTGTTAGCCTGCGACTCAAGCAAACGCTCGGCAATACGCGCACGCAAGCGGCTCATTGGAACCCGCTCTTCTGGACGATCACCAGTCGGAATTGGTGCGCTTGGTAAGGCGGTAGACTTAGTGCTGCCAGCAACCGCGCCAATCACATCACCCTTGGTGATGCGGCCATCACGACCAGTACCAGCGACTTGACCAGCGCTTAAATTATTCTCTGTCATCAACTTAGCGGCAGACGGTGCAGCGGCAGATTTTGCCGCTGAGGCAACCGCTTTAGCAGGTGCCGCTACAGGAGTTGGAGTCGCTACAGGCGCGACGGATGCCGCTGTTGCAACAGCAGTGCTATCAATCTTTGCAATCAATTGTTCAGCGATGACAGTGCCGCCATCAGCAACAACGATTTCTGTCAACACACCAGCAGATGGTGCGGGCACTTCCAACACTACTTTGTCTGTTTCAATTTCAATCAAAATCTCGTCTTGGCCGACGGCATCGCCAACCTTCTTTTTCCATTGCAACAAAGTTGCTTCGGCAACTGATTCAGAGAGTTGTGGAACTTTAACTTCAAATATCGCCATGATTAATCCTATCTAATGTATTTAATATGAGTTATATCAACAATTATTTTGTAACTACATAACCCTTAAGTTTTGCAAATGCCGCATTCAGAAGTGACTTCTGCTGTTCTTGATGGAGATGGGCATAACCACAAGCTGGCGATGCTGACGCAGGACGACCTGCGTATGCCAACTTCATACCATCAGACATGTTCTCTAAGAGATTGTGCTGAACGAAGAACCAAGCACCCTGGTTTTGCGGCTCATCCTGACACCACACCACCTCTTCAAGCTTTGGATACTTCTTTAACTCCGCAGCGATCGCTTTGTGTGGGAATGGATACAACTGCTCCAAACGAATAATCGCAACACCATCCAACTTCTTCTCAGTGCGAGCTTTAGCCAAATCAAAATAGACCTTGCCAGAACAAATCACTAAACGAGTAACCTGCTTTGCGTCGATAGACTCATCGCGCTCTGAAATCACAGTCTGGAATCCGCCTTTAGTAAACTCACTTAATGGCGACGCAGCCTCTTTGTTGCGAAGCAAGGATTTAGGCGTCATCAAGATCAAAGGCTTGCGGAACTGACGAATCATCTGGCGACGCAATACGTGAAAGATCTGCGAAGCAGTAGTTGGCTGAACAACCTGCATGTTCGTATCGGCACATAACTGCATGAAACGCTCTAAACGTGCAGATGAATGCTCTGGTCCCTGACCCTCATAGCCATGCGGCAACATCATTACCAAGCCATTGGCGCGACCCCATTTCACTTCACCTGATGCGATAAACTGATCGATAACCACTTGCGCGCCATTGGCAAAGTCACCAAACTGCGCTTCCCAAATGGTTAGGGTATTTGGCTCTGCCGCAGCATATCCATACTCAAAACCAAGAACAGCCTCTTCAGACAAGATCGAATCAATCACCAAAAATGGGGCTTGATCTTTCGTAACATGCTGAAGCGCGATATAGGTGCCGGTATCCCACTTCTCACGATTTTGGTTGTGCAATACAGCGTGACGATGGGTAAATGTTCCGCGACCGCTATCTTCACCAGACAAGCGAACCGGATATCCGCTGGCTACCAAGGATGCGAAAGCCATATGCTCACCCATACCCCAGTCGACATTAATTTCACCACGACCCATCGCAGCTCGGTCTTTGTAAACCTTCTCCACCAGGGGGTGCGCTTTAAAGTCTTCGGGAATGGTAGAGATTTTCTCCGCCAAACGCTTCCACTCAGTTAGCGGAATAGCAGTATCCGCTTCGTCGGTCCATTTCTTATTCAGGAATGGTGACCAATCTACTGCAAATTTGCCTTTGAAATTACTCAAGACGGGATCTGAAGTTTGTTTGCCCTGATCCATCGCGGCGCGATATTCTTTTACCATCAAGTCGCCGGTACCGAGAGGTAATACACCTTGAGTTTCTAACTTATCGGCATATACCTTACGCGTACCCGGATGTGCGGCAATGATTTTATACATCAAAGGCTGAGTCATTGCTGGAGTGTCTTGCTCGTTGTGACCTAACTTGCGGAAACAAACAATATCAATTGCAACATCTTTGTGGAACTGCGTACGGAACTCAAGCGCCAATTTCGTAGCCAACACGACAGCCTCAGGATCATCGCCATTGACATGCAATACGGGCGCATCGATCACCTTCATGATATCCGTGCAATACAAGCTTGAGCGCAAATCACGCGGGTCAGATGTTGTGAAACCAATCTGGTTATTAATCACAATATGTACAGTGCCTCCGGTGGAGTAACCGCGAACCTCGGCCATTGCTAAAGTCTCTTGCATTACGCCTTGACCCGCAATCGCTGCGTCACCATGCACCAATACTGGCAACACTTGCTCGCCCAACAAATCGCCACGACGCTCCATGCGAGCGCGGGCAGAACCCTCTACCACCGGGTTAACAATTTCTAAATGGGAGGGGTTAAATGCCAAGGACAAATGCACTGGGCCACCCGGCGTAGAAATATCACTGGAGAAGCCTTGGTGATACTTAACATCACCAGCCGGCAAGGTTTCTGGTCCCTTGTGTTCGAACTCAGCAAACAAATCAGTAGGCATTTTGCCCAAGGTGTTGACTAGCACGTTAAGGCGACCACGGTGTGCCATACCAATCACGATCTCCTGCGCGCCCTTTGCACCAGCTTCGCGCACCAACTCATCCATGCAGGCGATAAAACTCTCACCGCCCTCAAGCGAGAAACGCTTTTGCCCCACGTACTTAGCCTGGAGATAACGCTCCAAACCTTCAGCCGCAGTTAAGCGATCAAGAATCTGACGTTTCTCATCGATATTAAAGCGAGGGGTTGAGCGAATGGATTCTAATTTTTCTTGCCACCATTTTTTGATCTTCTGATCAGCGATAAACATGTACTCGGCACCAATCGTGCCACAGTATGTTTCACGTAAAGCTTGCAATAGATCCCGCAAAGTCATTTCGGTCTTGCCGAAAAATGTATTACTGGTATTGAAGACGATATCCATATCGCCATCAGTGAAGCCATAGAAAGCTGGATTTAGTTCTGGAATATCCGGACGCTCTGAACGTTTCAGCGGATCAATATTTGCCCAACGATTACCAACATTGCGATACGCGGCAATTAACTGCTGAACAGCAACGCGCTTGCGCCCCATTTCTGAGTCAGCCGAATCAGAAACTGTTCTGATAGGACCCTGCTTAGCGCGCTCAGCAAAGGAAGCAACAATCGGTCCATGAGCAATATCAACGCGCGATGAGCCATCAACTGCTGGAACCTGTTTCACGTTATCAAAATAATCTCGCCAATGATCAGCAACAGATGCTGGATCATGCAAGTATGATTCATAGAGTTCTTCTACGTAGGGGGCGTTTCCGCCGAAGAGATAGGAATTATCTCTTTGGTCCTGCATCATGATACTCACCTTTCATCGGGTTTCCCGAATAAAAACTGTGGTTAAAACCATTCGCAATAAGGCTTTACCGTCTTACGAATTGATCTGTGCAAATACTATTACTACCCTGCTAATTTAACACGATTACCCACCAGCTCATAAAGGACTTTCCCTGATTAAGACCGATACGCGGGTATTTACCCATTAGAGGCAATGAATAAGAATTTTCCTACCTTGCTTTCAGAGTTTCCCGACAGATTGAAATGGAATTGATTTTTATTCTCTAAATCTTCAAGTGAATTAATAAAATTAAGGAAATATGAAAGAAATTACCCCTGAAATGGAATATCTCAGTACTAGGCAAAGCGCCAAAGTTTTACAGGTTTCCCTTGGTACGGTTCAGAAAATGGTTGAATTGGGAGAATTAATCGCCTGGAAGACGCGTGGTGGCCATCGGCGCATACTCGCCAGCTCTTTAAATCAGCAACTGCAAAGGCGTAAAAGAGCAATGAGGCAAAAATCGACCCAAAGCTGTATTGCAATGGGCATATTCAGAAGAATTGAAAATGGACAGGAACTACTTGAATCTATTCGGGATTGGCAGTTAAAGGTGGATTTGGATATTGCTATTGATAGCTTAGAAGGCCTCATGAAAGCAGTTTCAATTGCCCCAGACCTAATCTTTCTGGACGCACTCATACCACCCGTTGAGCAAGTCCACCTAATACATTACCTCAGCAAAAACAAAGACACGCAGCAGACGCCTATTTTAGTGGATGAGGGATTTATCAAGCTGCACCCTGGAATCATGGTGCTGGCAGACGAGAATACTGGTGGAGTCAGGCCGCCACCAACAGAAAGCCTTAAACTGGAGCTCGAAAATGGCTTAATTGAGCTAAATCCACTGATTATTGGCTATCCAGGCACGGACTCTGAGCAGGACCCTACAATGGGATACAAAAATCGCCATGAACTACTAGAGCCCGTCTTCATTGAGGCCCTCAGTAGAAAATGCGATGGATAGACCAACGCCTAGATTAACATCGAGTAAATAAAAAAGGCCGCACTGTTTTTGGTGTGGCATTTTGATTAAATTGAATAAAATCAGATAGTTATATCAAATAGTTACTGCGATCTCTACCTTCTATCCATTTCGGCGCCTTACCGCGACCCGTCCAAGTCTCACCGGTTGCTGGATTGCGATACTTAGGAGCTACCTTACCACTTGGTCCTTTTGCACCCGCTTTACGACTAAAAAGATCCGAAGCCGTTAAATCGTATTGCTCAATGATGGCCTTAGCCTTTGCAATGCCATCCGCTTTTTCACGTTGCACCGCTTCTTTAATCTGCTTATCCAACAACTCACGTTGGGCTAATAACTCTTTATAGGAAGACATATATCCCCTTCTTCAATAATTTAATATAAATAATATTAACTAACCAGATAGTCGGTTAATTGTAATTCTATTGTACACAGCTCTAATTAAGAATCAATATATCCATATTGAGGTGTAAATAACCTATATTTAAAAAGGTTTAATATAGAGCAGGCATATATTAAATATATAAAAAATGTAAATATATTTATTATTATATTTATAAATACTATCCTCTCAAGATAAAAGTGCCGCTAGATTTAGCGGCAATCTCACCAGCCTCATTTAAAACCACTGCCTCGCAATAATTAATGGTCTTTCCAGACTTCAGCGTTACACCCTCCACCACAATCGTGCCAACAATAGGACGCAAAAAACTCACCGCCATATCAACCGTGATGACGCCAGCCTGATGATTCACACTACTACGAGCTGCCGCTGCCATTGCAAAATCAAGCAAAGTCATAATCAAGCCGCCTTGAGCAACCTGAAAGCTATTTTCGTACTCGGGCTTTAATTCAAGACTAATCCGCGATTTACCCCCTTCTGCATATTCGGGAACGACGCCAAGATGGTTCAAGAATGGAATTTTTAAACCAAAGTAGTCAACTTGAGTTCGACTGGATGGCAAGGAATTCTCTGTACTCATAGGTGTTTGACTTAAAGGAATGTACGTAGCGTACCAGAATGGTCGGGGCGAGAGGATTTGAACCTCCGACCACATGCACCCCATGCATGTACGCTACCAGGCTGCGCTACGCCCCGACGAAAGACGAAATTGTATCAGTAACTATTTAGCGAGAATTTGGAGAACCGCCTGCAGCTCATCACGCAAGCGTAGCTCGCCACGAGCTTCATCCAAGCGATTTCTGGCCCCGCTGATGGTAAAGCCCTCTTCATACAAAAGGGATCTAATTTTGCGAATTAGTACCACTTCATGATGTTGATAGTAGCGACGGTTACCACGACGCTTCTGAGGGCTTAATTGAGCAAACTCCTGCTCCCAATAACGCAATACATGTGAGCGAACGCCGCATAAGTCCGCAACCTCGCCAATAGTGAAGTAACGCTTAGCGGGTATCGGCGGCAACTGCGAGCTAGGCAGCGCCGAGCCGGCATCAAATACTGTTTTCTCGAGCATGGGACTCAACTACATCCTTAAGCTTTTGACTAGCATGAAAGGTAACAACGCGACGTGCCGCAATCGGGATCATTTGACCCGTCTTTGGATTGCGACCTGGACGAGCGGATTTGTTACGCAGCTGAAAGTTGCCAAAACCCGAAATTTTGACCTCAACACCGGCTTCCAGGGAGTGTCCAATGCGATCAAAGAAGGCATCAATCATATCTTTAGCTTCACGCTTGTTTAGGCCAACCTGATCAAACAAAGCTTCTGATAACTCATTCTTTGTCACTGTCTCGTTTGCGTTTATTTCTATCATTGCAATATTCTTTCGCAATACTTTTAATATTTGTTGATCTTCGAGTATCTGTTAATACTAAACCTAGCGCAGGCGTGCTGCGCATTTTTTTTCCAATGCCTTCAGCAAGGCGCTCATCACCGCATCAATTTGCGCATCCTGTAAAGTCTCTTGGGGATTTAATAATGTTACGCGGAAAGCCAGACTCTTCTCATCGTCAGCCATGCTACTAGAGCCAACTTTGGGCTTAAATTCATCGAATAACTCAATAGTGCGAACATAGTTCTGCTTGGAGGAGGTCATGGCGTCCAGCAAGGACTGTGCAGAAACATCCTGCTTAACGACCACCGCCAAATCACGCTGCACAGCAGGAAACTTGCTTAATTCTTCTGGGTGAGGCATGCCTAATTCAAGAATTAAGTCCAAATCCAACTCGAATAGAACCGGGGCATGAGGCAACTCATAAGCCTGTTGCAGGCCTGGGTGCAGCCCACCAATCCAACCCACTTCAGCAGCGCTCTTGACGGTAGTCAAGAAAACTTTTGCGCAACGCCCTGGATGCAATGCTGGATGCTGGGCTGCTATAGTTACAAAACGCAGGGGATCCAAAACCCTTTCGAGATCACCCTTTACGTCAAAGAAATCAACCACACGGTTTGCGCTCGCCCATTGCTCTGGCACAAATGCGCCATAAGCAAGGCCGCCAACGCGTTGTGGCTGACTAAAGCCTGCCACTTTTCCAGCTTCCTCAATAAGCGCCGCATCACGCCTGAATACACGGCCAGTTTCAAACAGGCGGACACGACTCGCGCCTCTATTGAGATTGGCCTTGAGGTTGACCAATAAACCACCCCAAAGATTACTTCGCATTACGCCGTACTGACAGGCAATTGGATTAAGCACCTTAATGAGGTCTTTTTCTGTTGCACCAGCAAGACGCTGCTCACTCTCTAAATCAGTAAAACCAAAATTTACAGCCTCTTGATATCCCTGTAGAGCCAAACGTTGACGCAATAAATGAATGCCCCGTCTTGCTTCAGCCTTGGCGCTCATTTTTAATGAAGCAACTGGAGGTAAATCCGGAATATTTTCAAAACCGTACATGCGCGCGACTTCTTCGATTAAATCTTCTTCGATTTCTATATCAAAACGATAGCTCGGTGGCGTAACAATAAATACATCACCTTCTAGCTTGAACTCGAAACCAAGGCGCTTGAATACATCTACAACGATTTCATTCGTTAGAGGAATACCGATAACTTTTATCGCACGCGCTAAGCGCATGCGCACCAGTTTACGCTCAGGTAGCGCGAATACCTGGTCATCAATTGGACCGGCCTGACCGCCACACACTTCAACGATCAAAGCGCTTAAATATTCAAGACAACTAACAGTAGCCTGTGGATCTACGCCACGCTCAAAACGATGCGCTGCGTCAGTACTGAAATTAAAGCGACGTGCACGCCCTTGAATCGCAGAGGGTAGCCAATATGCGGCCTCTACATAAATATTTTGAGTGTCGTCCGTAACGGCGCAATGATTGCCGCCCATAATTCCAGCCAAAGCAACTGGTCCAGTTTGATCGGCGACCACACCAACATCTAGAGTTTTTCCAGACTGATCTGCCGCCACTAGGGTAACGGTTTGACCATTCAGCAACTCCAGGGTTTCTTCCGCCTTAGCCCAGCGCACAACAACGTCACCGGACAGCTTGTCAATATCAAACACATGGGTAGGCTGACCCATTTCCAGCATTACATAATTGGATAGATCTACCAAAGGAGAAATACTTCTCTGACCGGCACGAGCTAAACGCTGAACAATCTCACTAGGTGTTTTTGCTTTTGGATTAAGGCCACGAATAACGCGACCAGCAAAGCGACCGCATAAGTCTTTATTTTCAACGGTAACTTTTACTTTGTCTTGAATAGTTGGCGCTGGCGCAGTCCACCTAGGAGCACATAACGCAGCACCGGTAATTGCTGAAACCTCACGAGCCATGCCGATTAAAGAAAGGCAATCTGCTTTGTTGGGCGTCAACTTAATAACAAAGATTTGATCGTCCAAATCCAAGTATTGGCGTATATCTTGTCCTACCGGAGCATCCGCTGGAAGCTCCATGATTCCCTCATGATCATCGCCTAGACCAAGTTCACGACCGGAACATAACATGCCCTGACTTTCAACACCGCGTAATTTGCCAACTTTAATCATGAATGGTTTACCGCCCACCTCAGCAGGAGGTAATTGCGCACCAACTAGTGCGCAAGGAATTTTGATACCGGCACGAGCATTCGGCGCACCGCAAACAATTTGCAATTCTTCACCAGTACCAACATTGACTTTGCAAACACGCAAACGATCCGCATCGGGATGTTGCTCTGCTGACAAAATTTCAGCAATAACAATTTTTGTAAATGCGGGAGCTACAGAATGCTGCTCTTCAACTTCAAGACCCGCCATTGTCATCGCATGACCTAAAGCGTCGCTATCGAGCGAAGGATTTACATACTGGCGTAACCAAGATTCTGAAAATTGCATAGCGTTATTGTTTACCGTTCTTCTTAAGCTGGAAACTGAGCCAAGAAACGCAAGTCATTTTCGAAGAAAAGGCGTAAATCATCGACGCCATAACGTAGCATAGTTAATCGCTCTAAACCAGAACCAAATGCAAAACCGGTATAGCGTTCTGCATCAATGCCCATATTGCGCAATACATTCGGATGAACCTGCCCTGCCCCTGAAATCTCCAACCAACGGCCAGCAAGCTTACCGCTACCGAAGGCCATATCAATTTCAGCAGAAGGCTCTGTGAATGGAAAATAGGAGGGTCGGAAGCGAACTTGCAACTCATTCGTTTCAAAAAAAGTTCTTAAAAAATCGGTATACACACCCTTGAGATCGGCAAACGAAACACTCTCCGCAATCCACAGACCTTCGACCTGATGGAACATTGGTGAATGGGTCGCATCGCTATCCACGCGATAAGTTCTGCCTGGCGCAATCACTTTGATTGGCGGCATCACATCAGCATTGGCGTATTTCTTAACATGCTCACTGGCATAGCGAACCTGAATCGGGCTCGTATGCGTACGCAACAATAAAGACTTTCCTTGGGAATCTTTCCCGTCGATATAAAAAGTGTCTTGCATTGAGCGGGCTGGATGATTCTCTGGACTATTTAAAGCGGTGAAATTGAACCAATCAGTTTCAATTTCAGGGCCGTCAGCAACATCAAAACCAATTGAACGGAAGATCTCCTCAACACGCTCCCAAGTGCGCATCACGGGATGTAAGCTACCAACAGCTTGGCCACGACCAGGAAGGGACACATCAATGGATTCAGCTGCGAGACGTTGTAACAATACCGCATCGGCCAATGCTTGGCGACGGTCTTGCAGAGCAACTTCTACAGCGGTTTTAACTTGATTAATTTGTGCGCCTGCACTCTTGCGTTCATCAGGCGACATTCCCCCTAGCGCCTTAAGACGCTCAGTGAGAACACCTGACTTACCGAGATACTTGGCTTTCGCGTCCTCTAGAGCTGCCGCATCGGCAGCCCCGAGGAAATCACGTCTAGCATCCTCGACAATTTGGTCGAGAGAAACCATTGCAGCTTAATTTTTTCGCGAATTAAGAATTAAGCTGCAGCGTTTACTACGGATTTGATCCGAGTAACCAAAGCGGCAAAAGCTGCTTTGTCAGCAATGGCCATATCAGAAAGCACTTTGCGATCAAGCTCAATCGCAGCCTTCTTCATGCCATTCATGAATACGCTATAGGTCATATCGTGCTGGCGAACTGCCGCATTGATACGAGCAATCCACAAAGCGCGAAATACGCGTTTCTTATTACGACGGTCACGATATGCATATTGACCAGCACGCATAACCGCTTGCTTGGCGATTCGGAATACGTTTTTACGACGACCGCGGTAACCTGTTGCGGCATCGGTAATTTTCTTATGACGGGCTCTTGCTGTAACCCCACGTTTGACTCTTGGCATTTAATTCTCCTAAATTTAGTCTGAGGTTAAGCGTATGGAAGCATGGAGCGAATTGACTTAACATCTGCCTTCGCAACTTCTGTGGAGCCACGCAAGTGACGCTTATTCTTGGTGGTCTTCTTAGTGAGGATGTGGCGTTTGAAAGCCTGACCTCGCTTAATCGTTCCGCCTGCGCGAACCGTGAAACGCTTTTTAGCGCTACTCTTGCTCTTCATCTTGGGCATAAAGCACCCCTTCAATTACATGTGCGACATAGGTGGTAACCGACGGTTACTCTTCCTGTACCCAGAAGCACTTCAAATTAGCAGCGTCTTGCGACGCCTCCCTACTTAAACAACAAATCGATTCCAAGAATCTACTTGTTACTTAGCCTTACGA